>Ga0209391_10000045_pt1 | contig 39429 bp, 38 predicted proteins | sample PPLLak3March2015_FD_187246 | JGI IMG/M metagenome (GOLD analysis project Ga0209391, IMG submission 187246) | Freshwater sediment microbial communities from Prairie Pothole Lake near Jamestown, North Dakota, USA - PPLs Lake P7 Core (1) Depth... | ecosystem: Environmental > Aquatic > Freshwater >...
TGCGACGCCTGCGAATTCGCTGGTGCTGGCAGGCCAGACGGCGGAGATCCCGCTGCGCACACCGAGCGCTGCGCAAAGCGGCCTGAAGATCATCCGGCCATTCACGGTCCAGCCGAGCACGCTGGTCGATCTGGTCATCGATTTCGATGCGTGCCGCTCGGTCGTGGCACTCGGCAAAGGCAATGGCGGGTACTTGCTGAAACCGACGCTGACCGCGGATCTGCGCACGGTCGCGGGGATCGTCGGCTCCATCGACCCTGCGCTGACGAACGTGGTGGTCTCGGCGCAGAAGAACGGAAGCGTGGTTCGCACCACGATCCCGTCCAGCACGGGCCAGTTCGTCCTCGCCTACCTTGACGTTGCGAACTCGCCGTACGACGTGGTGATCACGTCGCCCGCCCGCGGCACGAGTGTGGTGCCGGCGGTGCCGGTCAGCACGGCTGCGGTCACGCCGCTGGGCACGGTTCCTCTGCCTGACGCGGGCGCTCCGGCATCCAGGACTGCCAGCGGCACGCTCGGCCCCACGCTCGCCCGCGAAGCAGGACTCGTGCGCGCGCTCCAGGTGGTCGGCGCCGTTCCTAAGGTCGAGGTTGCGACAGTCAACGTTGATGGCCTGTCGGGCGACTACGCGCTGACATTGCCGACGGCTGTGCCGCTTCTGGCCCCGTTCTCGACGACGTTGCCGCTCGCTTTCGCGGCGGCTCCCAGCCCGGAGCCCGTGTACACGCTCGAGGCCCGAGCGACGGGCTACATAACGCAGAACAACAGCATCGGCGCGGGGACTGCGAACGCCACCTGGGACCCGGTTCTCTCCCTCCTGCCCTGAGTTTTCGCGAAGCCCGAGTGATCACGGCCCGCTCAACGCGGGCCGTGATCGTTGGATCGGACGCGTGTACCGCTACGTCGCGCCGAGCCGCCGCCGCAGGATCTCGTTCACCTGCTGCGGATTCGCCTTCCCCTTGGTGGCCTTCATCGCCTGGCCGACGAGGGCGTTGAACGCCTTCTCCTTGCCGGCGCGGAACTCCTCGACCGACTTGGGATTGGCGGCCAGCACCTCGTCGACGATCTTCTCGATCGCGCCGGCGTCGCTGATCTGCTTCAGGCCGCGCGCCTCGATGATCGCGTCGGCGCTTTCGCCCTCGCGGGCCCACAGCGCGGCGAAGACGTCCTTGGCGGTCTTGCTGTTGATGGTGCCGTCGGCGACGCGCGCGATCAGCCCGGCCAGTTGTTTGGGCGACACCAGCGCCTGCTCGACCGGCACGCCGGACTCGTTGAGCGCGGCCGACAACTCGCCGAGCGACCAGTTGGCCGCCGCCTTGCGGTCGGCCACCTGCTTCGCCACGTCCTCGAAGTAGCGCGCCAGCGCCTTGGATGCGGTCAGCGTCTGCGCCTCGTACTCCGACAGCCCGTACTCGCGCACGAAACGCTCGCGCATCGCCCCGGGCAACTCGGGCAGGTCCGCCTTCACCTGCGCGATCCACTCCGGCGCGATCGCCAGCGGCAGCAGGTCGGGATCCGGGAAGTAGCGATAGTCCATCGCGTCTTCCTTGCTCCGCATCGAGCGCGTCTCGTCGCGGTCCGGGTCGTAGAGGCGGGTTTCCTGGACGACGGTGCCGCCGTCCTCGATCAGTTCGACCTGGCGTCGCACCTCGAAGTCGATCGCCTTCTCGAGGAACCGGAAGCTGTTCAGGTTCTTGATCTCGCAGCGCGTGCCGAGCTTCGTCTCTCCGGCCGGTCGCACCGAGACGTTGGCGTCGCAACGGAAGCTGCCTTCCTGCATGTTGCCGTCGCACACGCCGAGCCACACGACCAGCGAGTGCAGCGCCTTGGCGTACGCGACCGCCTCCGCCGACGAACGCATGTCCGGCTCGGAGACGATCTCCAGCAGCGGCACGCCCGCGCGGTTGAGGTCGATGCCCGACATGCCGTGGAAGTCCTCGTGCAGCGACTTGCCGGCGTCCTCCTCGAGGTGCGCGCGGGTCAGGTTCACCGTCTTCACGTAGGCCTCGCCCGCCTTCGGCTGCACCACGAAGGTCAACGTGCCGCCCTGCACGACCGGGATCTCGTACTGGCTGATCTGGTAGCCCTTCGGCAGGTCGGGATAGAAGTAGTTCTTGCGCGCGAAGATGCTGCGCGGCGCGATCGTGGCGCCGATCGCGAGGCCGAACTGGATGGCGCGCTGCACCGCCCCGCGGTTCAGGACCGGCAGCGTGCCGGGCAGCGCGAGATCGAGCACGTTCGCCTGCGAGTTCGGTTCCGCGCCGAACGCGGTCGACGAGCCCGAGAAGATCTTGCTCGCCGTCGTCAGCTGGGCGTGCGTTTCAAGCCCGATCACCACTTCCCACTGCATGGCCCGTTTCCTGGTGGAAGGTTTCGGTGGATTCTCGCGTGCAGCCGCGCGGTCAGGCGCCCGGCGGGACGAGTCGATGCCAGTCGGTCGCCTGCTGGTAGGCGTGCGCCACGCCCAGCATCCGCGCCTCGTCGAAGTAGTTGGCGATCAGCTGCAGGCCGACCGGTCGCCCGCCATTGACCGGGCCGGCGCCGAAGCCGCACGGAATGCTCATCGACGGCACGCCGGCGAGGCTGCCGGGGACGGTGTAGAGATCCGCCATGTACATCGCGACCGGATCGGCCGCCTTCTCGCCGAACCCGAACGCGACGCTGGTCGTGACCGGGCCCGCGATCACGTCGCACTGCTGGAACGCGCGCTGGAACTCGTCCGCGATCAGCCGGCGCACCTGCTGCGCCTTGATGTAGTAGGCATCGTAGTAGCCGTGCGACAGCACGTAGGTGCCGATCAGGATGCGGCGCTTGGGCTCCGGCCCGAAACCCTCGGCGCGCGACTTCTTGATCATGTCGGCCAGGTCGCCGTAGTCCTTCGCGCGGTGGCCGTAGCGCACGCCGTCGAAGCGCGACAGGTTGCTCGAGCACTCCGCGGGCGCGACGACGTAATAGACGGGAATGCCGAGTTCAGCGTTGGGCAGGGAGACTTCCACCAGCTCCGCCCCCAATTTGCGGTATTCGTCGAGCGCCGCGCGCACGGCCGCCTCGACGTCCGGCTGCAGGCCGGCGCCGAAGAATTCCTTGGGCACGCCGATCTTCAGGCCCTTCACGCCCGACCCGAGGCAGCGCGTGTAGTCCTCGTTGGGGCGGTCGACACTGGTCGAGTCCTTCGGGTCGAAGCCGAGCATCTCATTGAAAACCAGCGCCGCGTCCTCGGCCGACTGTGTCATCAGGCCGGCGGTGTCCAGGCTCGAGGCGAAGGCGATCATTCCCCAGCGCGACGGCCGGCCGTAGGTGGGCTTGGTCCCCGTGATCCCGGTGAACGCGGCCGGCTCGCGGATCGACCCGCCGGTGTCCGTGGCCGTGGCGACCGGGGCGATGCGCGCCGACACCGCGGCCGACGAGCCGCCCGATGAGCCGCCGGGGACCGCCTTCGGGTCCCAGGGGTTCAGCACGTTGCCGTAGGCGCTGTTCTCGTTGCTCGAGCCCATCGCGAACTCGTCGCAGTTGAGCTTGCCGAGCGTCACCATGCCGGCGCGGCCGAGGTTGTCGACCACGGTGGCGTCGAAGGGGCTCATGTACCCCTCGAGAATCCGGCTCGACGCCGTCGAGCGGAAGTCCCGGGTGACGAAGATGTCCTTGTGCGCGATCGGCACGCCGGTGAGGGCGGTCGCCTCGCCGCGGGCCCGGCGCTGGTCGGCGGCTCCCGCCTGCGCCAGCGTGACTTCCGGGCGCACGTCGAGGAAGGCGTTCAGGTCGCGGCGGGAGTCCATCCGGCCGAGGAACATCCTCGCGAGTTCGACCGCCGAGACCTCACGGGCGGCCAGCGCGCGCGAGAGTTCCGCCACCGAGGCATGCGCCAGGTCGGCCATGGCTACTCGATCACCCTTGGAACCAGGATCAGGCCGTCCTGCTGCTCCGGCGCATTGGCGAGGTTGGCGGCGCGCTGGTCGGACTCGGTGACGACGTCGTCGCGCAGCCGCTGGTGGCCTCCCAGCGGGTGGGCCATGGGCTCGATGCCGGTCGTGTCGACCGCGCGCATCTTCTCGATCATCGCGAAGATGTCGGCCAGCTGCTCGAGCGTGCGCTGCGCTTCCTCGTCCGTGACTTCGATCCGGGCGAGGTGGGCGATGCGACGGACCTGGTCGAGATCGAGTGCCAAGGCGGGGAGGGGCCGGAGTAAGCCGCTCGAAAATCCGAGCTAGAGCGAACGGTGGAAGTGCAGTTTGCGCAGTCGATTAGTTTATCATCGCGCCTTCTCTTCAGACTCTGCGCTCCTCTGGAGAAAGACGCGTCCGCAGAGGCGCCGGAACGGAAGCAGCGCAGCTCGCCAACGGGCACCAGGGCACACAGGGCGGTACATGTTCGGTTTTCTCCGCAGCTATTTCTCCAACGACCTCGCCATCGACCTTGGCACGGCCAACACGCTGATCTACGTGCGTGGCAAGGGCATCGTCCTCGATGAGCCGTCGGTGGTTGCCATCCGTCAGGAAGGCGGGCCCAACGGCAAGCGCACGATCCAGGCCGTCGGCAAGGAAGCCAAGCAGATGCTCGGCAAGGTCCCGGGCAACATCGAGGCGATCCGCCCGATGAAGGACGGCGTGATCGCCGACTTCACGGTCACCGAGCAGATGCTCAAGCAGTTCATCAAGATGGTCCACCCGTCGAGCCTGTTCGCGCCGAACCCGCGCATCATCATCTGCGTGCCGTGCGGCTCCACCCAGGTGGAGCGCCGCGCGATCAAGGAGTCGGCCGAGGCGGCGGGCGCGTCGCAGGTGTTCCTGATCGAGGAGCCGATGGCTGCGGCGATCGGCGCTGGCCTGCCGGTGTCCGAGGCGTCGGGCTCGATGGTGGTCGACATCGGCGGCGGCACGACGGAAGTCGGCGTGATCTCGCTCGGCGGCATGGTCTACAAGGGCAGCGTGCGCGTCGGCGGCGACAAGTTCGACGAGGCGGTGATCAACTACATCCGCCGCAACTACGGCATGCTGATCGGCGAGCCGACGGCGGAGCTGATCAAGAAGGAAATCGGATCGGCGTTCCCGGGCTCCGAAGTCCGGGAAATGGAAGTCAAGGGACGCAACCTGTCCGAGGGCATTCCGCGCAGCTTCACGATCTCCAGCAACGAGATCCTCGAGGCGCTCACCGATCCGCTGAACCAGATCGTCTCCAGCGTGAAGATCGCGCTAGAGCAGACGCCGCCGGAACTCGGCGCCGACATCGCCGACCGCGGCATGATGCTGACCGGCGGCGGCGCGCTGCTGCGCGACCTCGACCGGCTGCTGATGGAGGAAACCGGCCTGCCCGTCGTCGTGGCCGAGGAGCCGCTGACCTGCGTCGTGCGCGGCTGCGGCATCGCGCTCGAGCGCATGGACAAGCTCGGCACCATCTTCGCGACCGGCTGATCAAGGCACGACGACGGACCAGCTCGTCGTGTTTCCTACTTCGCGGTTGAACTCAAAAAGATCGTGTGGCTTTGCCACCGATCTTTTTCATTTTGAGCACGCAAAAGTAGGTTTGTACTTTTGCGTGGCTGAGTAATGGAATACGGCCCCCCGCCCCTGTTCAACCAGGGCGTGTCCGCGCGGGCGCGGCTCGCGTTCTTCTCGTTCCTTGCGATCGCCCTGATCGTCATCGACTCGCGCATCCGTGTCCTCGAGACGGTACGCGTCGGGGTCGGCATCGCGCTGTACCCGGTCCAGCAGGTGTTGCTGATTCCCAGCCGCGCCTTCGGCGCGGTCGGGGACTACTTCGCCAACGTTGCGTCGCTGCAGCGGGAGAACGAGCAGCTGAAGCAGGCGGCGCTCGCCAACGCGCAGTCGCTGCAGCAGGCTCGTGATCTCGCCGTCGAGAACGAGCGGTTGCGCAAGCTGCTCGGAGCGAAGGAGCGGCTGCCCAACGCCTCGCTGCTGGCGGCGGTCCTCTACGAGACGCGCGACCGCTTCGCGCGCAAGATCGTGCTGCACGCCGGGTCGAACGAGGGCGTTCGCGCGGGCAGCCCGGTGATCGACGACGTCGGGGTCGTCGGCCAGGTGACGCGCGTGTTCCGCGACACCTCGGAGGTCACGCTGCTCACCGACAAGGACCAGACGATCCCGGTGCAGATCGTCCGCAACGGCCTGCGCGGCGTGGCCTACGGCGGCGCCGAGCCCGGCACGCTCGACCTCCGGTTCATGGCGCCCAACGCCGACCTCGTGAAGGACGACATCGCCGTCACGTCGGGACTGGACGGCGTCTACCCGCCCGGGCTCGCCGTGGCGCGCGTCGAGCGGATGGAGCCCGCGACCACGGACCAGTTCGCCCGCGTGGTGATGACGCCGCTGGCCGGCGTTGAAAGCCACAAGCACCTGCTCGTGCTGCTGGCCGAGCCGGCGCGGCTGCCAGCGCCTCCGGCGGCCGCCGCGCCGGCACCCGGCAAGGGAGGTCGCCGGTGAGCGCGCCGTGGAAGAGGGGCTGGTTGCGGGACACCTTCGCGTTGCGCAGCAGCCAGCCGCGCGACCTGTCGGGCACGCGACTCGGGACCCGGCCGCATTACCTGCTGCGCCCCGCGAACCCGCTCTTCATCTGGGGCTCGCTGGTCGTGGCCCTGCTGCTGAATCTGTTTCCGTGGGGTCAACTGCCGTTCGTGCCGGACTGGCTCGCGGTGGCGCTGCTGTTCTGGAACGTGCACCAGCCGCGGCGCGTCGGCATCGGCGCGTCCTTCGTGTTCGGCCTGCTGATGGACGTGCACAGCGGCGCGCTGTTCGGTGAGCACGCGCTCGCCTACACGCTGATTTCCTACGGAGCCATCACGCTGCATCGGCGCCTGACCTGGTTCCCTATCGGCGCCCAGGCGTTGCACGTGCTGCCGCTGTTGCTGGTCGCGCAGGTCGCGTCGCTCGCCGTGCGCATGTGGGTCGGCGGCAACTGGCCGGGTTTCGTCTACTTCGCGGAGAGCCTGGTCGGCACCGCGCTCTGGCCCGTGGTCTCCTGGCTGCTGCTGGCGCCGCAACGACGTCCGACCGAGCGCGACGACACGCGGCCACTGTAGCGAGCGTCGCTCGTGTACGCGAAGCCCGACTTTGTCGGGCTTCGCACGTGCACTCGCTCCGACTAGTTTGACAGGCGGGCTCCGGAGCGGCCGCGCGCCCGCCTGATCCACAAAGGCACGGCACTCCTCCCCGGCGAAGCCGTGCCGATGCGGCACGTTGGCGCGGCCCTCCCCGCCCGGCGGGGAGGGAGAGGGTGGGGTGTCGTAACCCCTCCCGCTTGGCGGGAGGGCAGGGTGGGTGTCGTTGCCTTTGAAGATCGATCAATCGCCCGGCCGCCCGAAGATTGATCGACACAACCGAGCGCGCACGCAGTGCGCGTGCCGTCGAGGGTGCACGTGCGATCGGCGCAGCCGATCGCGTACACCCTCGACGCTCCGCTAATCCAGCGCCCTCGATGCCGCCCAGTCGCCCCAACCCTGCAGCGGGCCGAGCGGGTTGCGATCGACCTCGACCTCGTGGATGGCCGGCTGGCCGCCGAACACGGCGTAGACCGCCACGTCGTCGACGAACAGGACGAGCGCGTTGAAGGTCCAGCCGGTCACGTCCGTCTGGCGCCGGAAGCGCAGCGCGTCGAGCCAGAAGTTGCCGACGCGATCGCGGCTGGTGCGACGGACATTGATCTGGTAGGCGTTGCACGACTTTCCTGCCTTCAGGCAGTCACGGATGCCGGGGTCCACGTCCTCGGAGCGCAGCACGCCGCCGATCGGGAAGCGCACCGCGATGTCGACGTGGCTCAGCAGCGTGATGGTCGGGTCGCGTTCGATGCCGATGCCGCGCGCCATCAAGTCCGAGCGCGTCGTCTTGTACGGCTCGATCCGCTCGATGGCGACGCGGGCTTCTTCGAAGGACCCCCACGCCGCCTGGGTGTCCGTCCTTGACTTCGGCAGCAGTTCAGCGCAACCGGCCACCAGCGCCGCCAGCGCGAGCAAGGTGATCGTGCGGAGAAGAGCGGCGGGCATGCGCACAGAAGTCCAGAACCGCTTTCAGCTTGGCCGCTGGCCGGCAGGCTGTATTGCGAAGAGTCAACCGGAAGGGGGTGTTGCCGGTTCCCGTCGGCTCGGGTCGCCCGACGGGGGGGCATCGGGCGCCCCGGCTGCCGCGATATCGGCCGGCGGGGCCGGCCCGGCCGGCTGTGCCCCGGCATTCGGCTTCGGCGGGGCGACGTGGCGCTTGTCGACCACGTGCATCAGGGCGAGCCAGGGATGCCGCAGGATCATGCGCGGGCCGGAGTAGCGCATCACCTCCCGCACCTTCTCGCGCATTGCCTTGCCATAGCAGTGGATCTGGCACTTCGCGCAGACGGGCTTGTCCTCTCCGTACGTGCAGACCGCCAGCCGCTTCGAGGCATACGTCATCAGCGCCTGGCAGTCGGCGCACGGATATGGCGCGCCGTGGTGGTCGGCGCAGTAGATCCTCGTCATTGCCTCGATCGTCTCGAGCTCGCGCAGAAGTCGCGGCGTGGTCGGACGATCGCGGTTGAACCGGATCGGCTTCTCCGCTGTGGTCATTTGCGAACGAGTATCGAGCAGGCGCCTCCGCGTCAGGATGCGTTGTATCAAAGGGCGCCGGCCATCCGCGCCTCGCGCCGACGCGTCATCCGTATCGATCTCCCGCATCGGCAAGGGGTATTCCCGCTCCTATAATCCGCCAGCTTCGTCTCGGGGCGCCCGCCCGGTCGCCCGTTCGCTTCATGCCGGTACTTCTGTTGGTGCGCCTGCCGCTCGCGTCGCGCGCGCGTCCGTGTTCGATGCGGGCCCCGCATGGCTAGGCGCTGGTTTCGCGGTCGTCGCCGTTCGAACGACGAGCTGTCGTTCGGATCGAGCGTCGCGGCGATGCGGAATCCCGAGCGCGAGGTGCAGCACTTCCGCGTGCGCGTGCTCGTGGCGAGCGCCTTCGTGCTGTCGGTGTTTGCGATCCTGGTGGCGCGCCTCGCCTGGCTGCAGATCGTCAAGCACGAGGCCTTTCGCGAGCGCGCCGAGGCGAACCGGATTGCCGTCCTGCCGGTTGCGCCCAACCGCGGCCTGATCAAGGACCGCAACGGCGCGATCATCGCCCGCAACTACTCCGCGTACACGCTGGAGATCACACCGGCGAAGGTCGAGAACCTCGAGCAGACGATCGACGAACTGGCGCAGGTGGTGGATATCCAGCCGCGCGATCGCCGTCGCTTCAAGAAACTGCTCGAGGAGACCAAGCGCTTCGACTCGATCCCGATCCGCACGCGCCTGTCCGACGAGGATGTCGCGCGCTTCACCGCCAACCGCTTCCGGTTCCCGGGCGTCGAACTGCGCGCCCGGCTGTTCCGCGACTATCCGCTCGGCGAGGTCGCGTCGCACATGGTCGGTTACATCGGCCGCATCTCGCCACGCGACCTCGAGCGCGTCGATAGGCTCGCCGCAGCGCGCGGCGACCCGGCGGTCTACAACGGGACGGAACACATCGGCAAGGTCGGCGTCGAGCAGAGCTACGAGAGCGAGCTGCACGGCACGCCGGGCGTCGAGGAGGTCGAGATCACCGCGGGCGGGCGCGCGGTCCGCACCCTGTCGCGCAAGCCTTCCCTGCCCGGCAACAACCTGATCCTGTCGGTCGACATCGAGTTGCAGAAGATCGTCGAGCGCGCGTTCGGGGACCGGCGCGGGGCGCTGATCGCGATCGAGCCCGCGACCGGCGACATCCTCGCGTTCGTGTCGAAGCCGACCTTCGACCCGAACCTGTTCGTCGACGGCATCGACCCGAAGTCCTGGGACGAACTGAACAACGACCCGGACAAGCCGCTGCTGAACCGCGCGCTGCGCGGGACCTATCCGATCGGTTCCACCTACAAGCCCTTCCTCGCGCTCGCGGCACTGGAGACCGGCAAGCGCCGGCCGGAGCAGGTGATCCAGGACAACGGCACGTTCCTGTTCGGCAACCGGGTGTTCCGCGACTCCAACAAGGTGCCGCTCGGCCCGGTCGACCTGCACCGCTCGATCGTGAAGTCGAGCGACGTCTACTACTACCAGCTCGCCAACGACCTCGGCGTCGACACCATCCACGACTTCATGAAGCCGTGGGGGTTCGGCCAGATCACCGGCGTCGACGTCGAGGGCGAGCAGACCGGGATCCTGCCGTCTTCGGCGTGGAAGGAGAAGCGCTTCAAGCAGAAGTGGTATCCCGGCGAGACGATCTCGGTCGGCATCGGCCAGGGCTACAACGCGTTCACGCTGCTGCAACTGGCGCACGCCACGGCGAACCTCGCGAACGAGGGCGTGGTGATGAAGCCGCACGTGGTGAAGGCGATCGAAGACCCGCGCACCGGCGAGCAGCGGCTGACGGTGCGGGACAAGAGCTACCAGATTCCGGTCAAGCCCGAGCACCTGAGGCTCGTGCGCGAGGCGATGGTCGACGTCAACATCAACGGCACCGGCCGCGGGGTGTTCAAGGGCGTGCCGTACCGGGTGGCGGGCAAGACGGGCACCGCGCAGGTGATCGGCATCAAGCAGGGCGAGAAGTACAACGAGGCGCGGGTGGCGGAGCGGCATCGCGATCACTCCCTGTTCATCGCGTTCGCGCCCGCCGACAAGCCAACGATCGCAATGGCGATCCTCGTCGAGAACGGCGGCTTCGGCGCGCGGGCGGCGGCGCCGATCGCGCGCCAGGTGCTCGATTACTACCTGCTCGGCAAGGTGCCCGACGCGCCGGCCAGGGAAGGCCCGGACGAGGAAACCCCGGCCACCGCCTCGCCGGCGGCCAAGGCGAAGGCCGCGCAGTGACCGGCAACGGCGCCCTCGGCCAAATCGGCCGGATCCTGCGGCCTTACGTCAGCGTGTTCGATCCCGCGCTGATGGCCGTCGTCGGCAGCCTCGCGGTGATCGGCCTCGTCACGCTCTACTCGGCCGGCAACGACTTCCCGTGGCGCGTCGCCGACCAGGCGCGCAATTTCGGGATCGCGCTTGCCGTGCTGTTCGTCGCCGCCAACGTGTCGCCGCACCTGCTGATGCGTCTCGCGGTGCCCGTTTACGTCGTCGGCGTGGCGCTGCTGGTCGCGACCGAGCTGAACGGCGTCACGGTGAAGGGCGCCACGCGCTGGCTGGACATCGGCATCGGACGCATCCAGCCGTCCGAGATCATGAAGCTCGGCCTGCCGATGATGCTGGCGTGGTACTTCCACAAGCGCGAGGGCGGACTGCGCGCGTTCGACTTCCTCGTGGCAGGAGTCATCGTGCTCGTGCCGGTCGTCCTGATCCTCAAGCAACCGGACCTCGGCACGGCGCTGCTGGTGCTCGGCGCCGGGTTCTTCGTGATCTTCTTCGCCGGACTGCCCTGGCGCTGGCTGGCGGTGATGGCGGTCGGCGGACTGGCCATGCTGCCCGTGGTGTGGACGCTGATGCACGACTACCAGCGCCAGCGGGTCCTGACGCTGATCGACCCTTCGGCGGACCCGCTGGGCAAGGGCTTCCACACGATCCAGGCGATGATCGCGATCGGCTCCGGCGGCGCGTTCGGCAAGGGCTGGATGGAGGGAACGCAGACCCACCTGGAGTTCATCCCCGAGCGCACCAGCGACTTCATCTTCGCCGTCTACTCCGAGGAATTCGGGTTCGTCGGCAACGTCGTGCTGATCGTGCTGTTCTTCGCGCTCGTCGCGCGCGCGTTCCAGATTGCGATCAACGCCCCGACCCTCTTTGCGCGCCTGCTGGCGGCGGCGATCGGGATGATCATGTTCACCTACGCCTTCGTGAACATGGGGATGGTGAGCGGAATCCTGCCGGTGGTGGGCGTGCCGCTGCCGTTCATCAGCTACGGAGGCACGGCGCTGGTGACGCTCGGCATGGCATGCGGACTGCTGATGGCGATCGCTGCCAACCGCAAGCTCGTGCAGTCGTGAGCGCCGGCACGACTGCCCCGTCGCGCGCAATCCCGAAGGCTCTCGACCGCAGCCTGCCCCTGGTCCTGTGCGCGGTGCTGCTCGCAGGCTGCGGATCGCCGTCGAAGCGCAGCGTCTACTACCAGAACGACGGGCCGCCCGACCGCACACCGGCGGATCTCGCCGATGCCGCGGACGCCGTGCCGCGCGTCGAGCCCCTTCATCCCCGCGCCAACCGCCCGTACACCGTGCTCGGCCGCAGCTACACCCCTCTGAACGCCGATGTCCCCTTCCGCCAGAAGGGCGCGGCTTCGTGGTACGGGCGCCAGTTCCACGGCAATCGCACCGCGAGCGGCGAGATCTACGACATGTTCGCGATGACGGCGGCGCATCCGACGCTGCCCATCCCGAGCTACGTGCGGGTCACGAACCAGCGCAATGGCCGCAGCGCGATCGTTCGCGTCAACGACCGCGGTCCGTTCAAGGACGGCAGGATCATCGACCTCTCCTATGGCGCGGCGATCAAGCTCGGCATTGCCGCCGCAGGAACGGGCGAGGTCGAGATCGAGCGGCTGACGTCGGCGCAGATCGCGTCGGGCGCGTGGCGCGGCGCGCCCGCGGGAGGCCCGGCAAACGCGCCGATCCTTGCGGACGGCGCCTTGCCGGCCAGCGCAGGCGGCGTTCCTGCGTCGCTGCCGGCGCCCGCGCCGGCCACCGACACGCCGCGCTGGTCCGTGCAGGTCGGGGCGTTTGCGCAGCAGGCGAGCGCCGAGGATCTCGCCGCTCGCGTCGCGACGGTGCTCGGTTTCTCGGACGGAGAGCTGCCCGCGGATCATCGCGAAGCGCGCGTCGAACGCGACGAGAACCTGTTTCGCGTGCTGGTCGGCGCGCTGCCGGACCGCGCGACCGCGCTCTCCCTGGCGCTGCAGCTCGAGCGCCTGCTGGGCCGGCCGGCCGTTCCGTTTTCGCGTTAGCAGGCCCTAGCGCGCGGGCTTCAGCTGGAGCGCAAGCCGGTACAGCGCGTCGCGCGGCTGGCCACTCGCCTTGGCGGCGACGGCGGCCGCGCGTGCCGGCGGGAGATCCTGCAGCAGGGCCTCGAGCCAGCGTCGAGTGACGACGTCGAGATCGGCCACGTCCTCCGCGCCGGCATCGACGAGCACCACGTATTCGCCGCGCTCGTCGGCCTCGAGCGCGGCCAGCTCGCCGGCCAGGTGCGCTTCGATGGTCTCGAACTTCTTCGTCAGCTCGCGCGCCAGGACGACCCGCCGTGTAGGCGCAAGCACCTCGGCCATCAATGCCAGCAGCTCGCGCACGCGGTGCGGCGCCTCGAACAGCACGAAAGGCGACGACTCGGCCGCGAGCGCGCGCAGCTGCCGCTCGCGCTCGGCACGCCCGGCCGGAAGGAAGCCGACGAAGCGAAACGGCCCCGGCGCGAGCCCTGCCGCGCAGAGCGCGGCCACGGCGCTGCTCGCTCCGGGAACGGGCACGACGCGGTACCCGGCGTCGAGGACCGCGCGCACCACGCGCGCGCCCGGGTCGGAAACGCCGGGGGTGCCCGCATCCGTCACCAGCGCGATCCGCTCCCCGCGCGCGAGGCGCTCGATCAGGCGGGCCGCCGCCTCCTGCTCGTTGTGCTGGTGCGTCGCCGTGAGCGGCGTGCCGATGCCGAATCGCGCGAGCAGGGGACGCGTCACGCGCGTGTCCTCGGCGGCGATCACGTCCATCCGGGCGAGCAGCCAGAGCGCGCGCAGCGTGATGTCGGCTGCATTGCCGATGGGCAACGCAACTACATACAATGAGCCTGCGGGCAGTTCCTGCTCCGTGACTCCGGAGACCTCGAACAGCCGTTCGTGCCTGTTGTCCGCTCGTTCACCCATGATTCCCACGACCGCCATCGCCCGCGCCCGGCACCTCGTTGCCGCGCTGGCGCTGGCTAGTGTCGCATGCAGCCTCCGGGCGCAGATCATCGCGATCCCCCCCCAGCCGCCCGCTGCACCGCTCGCGATGGAAACGACGCCATCGATCGCGCTGATTCTGCCGAGCCAGCAGACCGTGTTCGCGCGGGCGGCCGAGGCGGTCCGCCTTGGCTTTTTCGCGGCGCACGAGGCGGCCCGCGGCATGGCCGCCATCCAGGTGATGGAGCTCGACGACGACGCCGCTCAGCTGCAGGCCGCGATCGGCGGAGCGCACGAGCGCGGCGTGAAGGTCGTGGTCGGACCGCTGCTGCGAAGCGAGGTCAATGCCGTGTTCGACGGCAACTACGCCGTGGTGCCGCTGGTGGCGCTGAACTATCCGGATCGCGGCGCGAGCGCGCCGCCGACGATGATCGCGCTGGGACTGTCCGCGGAAGCCGAGGCCCAGTACGTCGTGCGCGTCGCGCTGTCCGAGTTCGTCGGCCTCCGCCGCTCCCCGTCCGCGGCGCCGCGGTTCGTCGTCGTCGCCGGGCCGGGGCCGCTCGAGCGGCGGGTTGCGCAGGCCTACGTCAGTGCGCTGCGGGCCGGCGGGGAGGTGCCGACGGTCGTGGACGTCGCCGCGGAGGGCGGCGACCGGCTGGCGAAGCTGCTCGACCCGAGCCGGCACGAGGCCGTCTTCCTGGCGCTCGATGCCGGCGCGGCGGCGCTGCTGCGCGCGCGCATACCGCGGCCGATTCCCATCTTCGGCACGTCGCTGCTCAATCCCGGCGCTGGCGCGGCGGCCCCTGAGGCGACCGCGCTCGCGCACGACCTCGACGGCATCCGCTTCGTCGACATGCCGTGGCTGGTGGGCGCGGACGCGACGGCCGGCGCGGGAGGCACGCGACCGGCGACGCCGCTGCCTGCCGAGCTTGCGCGGCTCTATGCGCTCGGAGCGGACGCGTATCTGGTCGCGCAGCGCTGGAGCGCGGGCGAGACCCGCTTCACGATCGAAGGCATGACCGGGCGGCTCACCGTCGACCGCGGCGCCGGCCCGCGCGTGGAGCGAACGCCCGCCGCCGCCATCTATCGCAATGGCGCGATCGAGCGCGAGGAGATCGGGCGCTGATGCCGAAGCGCGGTCCTGCGCCGCGCACGACCGGCGCGCGCACGCCGAAGCAGCGCGCGGGCGCGGCGGCCGAAGATGCCGCGGAACGCCACCTGTCCGCTTCGGGCTGTCGCGTCCTTGCGCGCAACGCACGTTACCGCGAGGGCGAGCTGGACCTGGTCGTGCGCGAGCGCGACGTCGTCGTGTTCGTCGAAGTTCGCCTGCGCGCGAGCGAGCGCTTCGGCGGTGCGCTGGCGAGCGTGGACATCTACAAGCAGAAGCGACTCGCGCGCGCGGCGCAGCGCTGGCTTGCCGAGCACTTCGGAGAGCGCTGGCCGGCGTGCCGGTTCGACGTCGTCACCGTGGACGGCAGTGGCACAATCGACTGGATTCGCGACGCGTTCGCGACGTAGGGACATCGAGTGAAGGAGAGCAGATGAAGTTGGCCAGACCCCTGTTTGCGGCAGCCCTGCTGGTGTCGGCGCTGCCCGCGTGCGCGCCGCTGGTCATCGGAGCCATCGCGGCCGGCACCGCGGTCGTCGCCACCGACCGGCGCACGACCGGGGCGCAGATCGACGACCAGGCGATCGAGCTGCGGCTGAGCAACGAGCTGGGAACGGCCTTCAAGGCCAACCCGGGCGACTTTCACATCAGCATCAACAGCTTCGAACGCAAGGTGCTGCTGACCGGCGAGGTGCCCACCGAACAGGCGAAGGCGCAGGCCGGCGAGATCGCCGCGCGGTCGCAGAACGTGCGGACGGTCGTCAACGAACTCGCGGTCGCCAAGCCGTCCACGCTCGGGCAGCGCACGAACGACACCACGCTCGGCACGAAGGTCCGGGCGCAGTTCGTCAACACGAAGGAGATTCCGTTCAACTCGATCAGCATCGTGACCGAGCGCGGCATCGTCTACCTGATGGGTTTCGTCACGGCCAAGGAAGGCGAGGTTGCCGCCTACGTTGCCAGCCGTGTCGCCGGAGTGCAGCAAGTGGTGAAGGTGTTCGACTTCGGCACGCCGGAGGAAGTGCAGCAGCGTCGGCTGGGGGCCAGCCAGCCGCCCGCGCCGGCGACGACCGCCGCGCCAGCCGCCAGCGCACCACCTGCATCGAACCCGGCACCCGACGCTTCGTCGGCCGCCGTCGCCTCACCCGTGGCCACGCCCGGCACCGCGAAGTGACGCGCGTGTCGCAATTTGGCGTCAACTGATGTGCGGCGGCTTCCCGTGCTCCATCGAGCCTTGCCTCGCGTGCCCGTTGTCTTATAGTCCGCCTCCCTGTCGCCTGGCGAGGACAGGGACAGGGCGCCCCAGGCGCCATGTGCGAGCCGCGTCGACGATGGATCGACGCGGGCTCGGCCGCGTGCCCGCGCTGCGGGTGACGAAGGGGTTGTCCGACTCGGGAGGGTGACATGGGCTGGATCGTCGTGCTGGTGATCATTGCGGTCGTCGTTTTCTGGGCGGTCGGCGCGTACAACCGCCTCGTCAGCCTGCGCAACAAGTTCCGCAACGCCTTCGCGCAGATCGACGTGCAGCTGAAGCGTCGCTACGACCTGATCCCGAATCTCGTCGAGACCGCCAAGGCCTACATGAAGCACGAGCGCGAAACGCTCGAGAACGTCATCAAGGCCCGCAACACGGCGGTGAGCGCCAACGCGGCGGCGTCGGCCGATCCCGGCTCGGCGTCCGCGATCCAGGGACTCGTGGCGGCCGAGGGCGCGCTGTCTGGCGCGCTGTCGCGCCTGTTCGCGCTGGCGGAGGCGTATCCGGACCTGAAGGCCAACCAGAACATGATGCAGCTCACCGAGGAACTCACCGGCACCGAGAACAAGATCTCGTTCGCGCGCCAGAGCTTCAACGACGCGGTCATGAGCTACAACACGTCCGCGCAGCAGTTCCCGACGAACGTCATCGCGAGCGCCTTCTCGTTCGCCCCCGCCGAACTGCTCAAGTCCACCGAGAGCGACGAAGAGCGTCGCCCGGTGAAAGTGCAGTTCTGACGAAGGGGCGAAGGGCGGTGGCGGGCGCCCGGTGCGCCCGCGCGCCCTGACAGACGCATCCCGTGGACTTCTTCGAGCACCAGGAAGTCGCGCGCCGCACGAGCCGGCGGCTGATCGTGCTGTTCGTGCTCGCCGTCCTGTGCGTCGTGGTCGCGGTGAACGTCGTCGGCGCCGGCGTCTACTTCACGGCCTTCCTGCCGGCCGGTCTTCCGTGGGGGGCCGCGGCCCTTCCGAACGGCTTCTTCCTGACCAACACGCTCGTGGTGCTCGGCCTGATCGCCGGCGGCACGGCGGTGGAGATGAGCGCGCTCGCGTCCGGGGGCGAGGCCGTCGCGCGGATGGTCGGTGCCCGGCCCGTCGATCCGTCGACGCGTGACCTGCTCGACCGCCGCCTGCTGAACGTCGTCGAGGAGATGGCGATCGCGTCCGGCGTCGCGGTGCCGCGCGTGTTCGTGATGGACGACGAGAACTCGATCAACGCGTTCGCGGCGGGCCACTCGATCAACGATGCCGTGATCGCCGTGACGCGCGGCACCCTGACGCGGCTGACGCGCGACGAGTTGCAGGGCGTCATCGGGCACGAGTTCTCCCACGTGCTGAACGGCGACATGCGGCTCAACATGCGGCTCATCGGCGTGCTGTTCGGGCTCACGATGGTCGCGATGGCCGGTCGCTTCCTGCTCCAGGTGGCCGGGCGCGGCCGCGGCGGCAGTGACCGCGGCGGCGGCATCGCGGTGGTTGCCCTGGCCGGGGTCGTGCTGTGGGTGCTCGGTTACATCGGCGTGTTCTTCGGACGGCTGATCAAGGCCGCCGTTTCGCGCCAGCGCGAATTTCTCGCCGACGCCAGCGCGGTCCAGTTCACGCGCAACCCCGACGGCATCGGCGGCGCGCTGCGCAAGATCGGCGGCCTCGGCGCCGCCGAGGGACTGGGCACGCGCATCGATCATCCGCAGGCGGAGTCGCTGTCGCACCTGTTCCTCGGGGCGGCGCGTCCCGCGTTCGTCAGCGGACTCTTCGCCACGCATCCGCCGATCAAGGAGCGTGTCCGCCGGATCTACGGGCGCGCGCGGGAGTTCCTGCCTGCGCCGGAAGACCGTGTCGCGCTCGCGCTCGACGGCCGCTCTGAAGCCGAGGAGGAGCGTCCGCCGATTCCGTTCTTCTCCATGGCGACCGCGACCGGCGCGGCCGAGCCCGCATCCGCTTCGTTTCCCGATGCGTTGTCGCCGGTGGCCGGCCTCGTCACCGCATCCGCCGCGGCGGCAGCACAGATCACCGACGCCGTGGGCAAGGTCGGCCTGCCGCGCTCACGCGACTTCGCGCTCGACGACGCGCAGGGCGCGACGCTCGCTGCCCTGCGCGCCGCCGCCGAGGATGGCTCGCGCTCGCAGTTGCTGGCGCTGGCGCTGCTGGTCGACCTCGACGTCGACCTGCGCACGCAGCAGCGCAGGGTGATCGCGGAGGCGTACGGCAGCGAGGCGCTGCCGATCGTCGACGACTACCACGGCCGCATCCAGCAGTTGCCTCCTGGTGCTCGCCAGCCGCTGGCCGACACGGCCATGCCGGCCTTGCGCAAGCTTCCGCAGGACGCGCGGCGGCGGCTGCTCAAGGTCGCGCACATGCTGATCGTCGCCGACGGTCGCCTGTCGGTGCCGGAGTTCCTGCTGTTCACGATCCTGAAGCGCCGGCTGGGCCCCGATGCGGGTCGGGCCGTTCCGATCAGCTATCGCGCGGTTCGCGAGTTGCCTGGGGAGGCCGGCCTCGTGCTCTCGCTGGCCGCGGCCGTGCGCCTGCCCGAGCGCGCGGAGCACGCGTTCAACGCGGGCGCGCTGCTGCTGCCTGGCGTCGACACGCCGTTCACGCCTGGCGACTCGATTCGGCTCGATGCGGTCTCGGAAGCACTCGACCGGCTGAACCAGCTCGCGCCGCTCGCGAAGCCGCAGCTGATCAAGGCGGTGACGGCGACGGCGTTTGCGGACGACGCGACCAACTGGGGTGCTGCGAGCACGCTGCGGATGATCTGCGCGGCGCTCGATGCGCCGCTGCCGCCCCGGCTGCTCGCCGCGGAAGCCGGCTGAGACGGCGGGCCGGCGGCGCTGCCGGAGGGGCGCGGGCCCGCTGCGACCGACACTCGCCGGCACCGGGCGTCGCGACGGGATTGGCGCCCTCTTGCTAGCCGACGCCCGCCGCGTGCGCCTGCTGGTCGGCGTGATAGCTGGACCGCACCATCGCGCCGCACGCGGCGTGGGAGAAGCCCATCGCGGCCGCTTCGGCCTCGAACATGCGGAACGCGTCCGGGTGCACGTAGCGGCGGACCGGCAGGTGGTGATTGGTCGGTGCCAGGTACTGGCCGACCGTGAGCATGTCGACTTCGTGCGCGCGCAGGTCGCGCATCACCTGCAGGATCTCGTCGTCGGTTTCGCCCAGCCCCACCATCAGGCCGCTCTTGGTCGGCACGCCCGGCACCCGCCGCTTGAATTCCTTCAGCAGCGCCAGCGAGTGGTGGTAGTCCGAACCCGGGCGCGACTCGCGGTACAGCCGCGGCACTGTCTCCAGGTTGTGGTTCATCACGTCCGGCGGCGCCGTCACGAGGATCTCGAGCGCGCGATCGAGGCGGCCGCGGAAGTCCGGCACCAGCACCTCGATGCGGGTCGACGGCGACGCGGCGCGGGTCGCTCGGATACAGTCGACGAAGTGCTTCGCGCCGCCGTCCTTCAGGTCGTCGCGGTCGACCGAGGTGATGACGACGTAGTTGAGCTTCAGCGCCGCGATCGTCTTCGCCAGGTTGGCGGGCTCGTCGGCGTCGAGCGGGTCCGGGCGGCCGTGGCCGACGTCGCAGAACGGACAACGGCGCGTGCACTTGTCGCCCATGATCATGAACGTCGCCGTGCCCTTGCCGAAGCACTCGCCGATGTTCGGGCAGGTCGCTTCCTCGCACACCGTGTGCAGCTTGTGCTCGCGCAGGATCGACTTGATCTCGTAGAAGCGCGTGGCCGGCGACCCCGCCTTGACGCGGATCCACTCGGGCTTCTTCAGCGCCTGGCCCGCCGGGACGGGCTTGATGTCGAACTTCCTGAAGACCTTGCCGGTCTTCGCCTCGCCCTTCAGCTTGGGCGACGGCGCGTCGGGTCCCGGCGGCGGGAGGGGCGTGCTGCTCATGGGAGGATGGTCGCGACGGGTGGAATCCGCGCCGCGCTGGGGGAACGGGCGGATTTTAGCGGACGCCCGGCAACAGGCCGGGAAGCAGGGCGCCGATCGTGAAGCACGCGCCGAAGACGAGTTCGAGCTTGAAGGTCCGGAACAGCATCTCGTTGTAGGGCAGGCCGGGCGGCGTGCGGGGCAGGTCGCGCGCGAGCCCGAGCGCCGCAGGCAGCGTGACCAGCACGGCCAGCAGGCCGATCAGCCGATCGTCGGTGAGCGCGAGCGCGACGGTGAGCACGTACGGCAGCAGCAGCGCCGCCTGGAAGGCCCGCTCCGAGGCCGCCTTGCCGAGCGCGACCACCAGCGTGCGGCGGCCGACTTCGGCGTCGTGCGCGCAGTCGCGGATGTTGTTCACCGCGAGCGCGGCGGCCGCGATCGCGCCGATCGCGCATCCGGCCAGCCACGCGCTCGGCGACAGCGTGCCGGTCTGGATGTAGTAGCTGCCGACCGCCGCGATCAGGCCGAAGAACACGAAAACCGTCAGTTCGCCGAACGGCGTGTAGGCAATCGGGCGGGGTCCGCCCATGTACGCCCAGGCGGCGACGATCGATGCCACGCCCATCAGCAGCACCGGCCAGCCGCCGTGCATGACGATCGGCAGGCCGACCAGCATCGTGGCGATCACGACCGCGACGAGCGCCCGATGCACCGCGGCGATCGTGAGCCAGCCGCGTGCGGTGGCGCGTGGCAAGCCGATCCGGCTGGCCGTCTCCGCGCCACGCTTGGTGTAGCCGACGTCGTTCTGCAGGTTGGTCAGGACCTGAAGCAGGATCGACGCCACCAGGGCGAGGAAGGCGATCAGCGGGTTCACCTGGCCGGTCTCGGCGACGGCGAGGGAAGTGCCGACGAACACCGGAACCACGGCGATCCACAGTGTCTTCGGCCGCAAGGCCACCAGCCAGGCGCTCAAGGAGCCAGGCTCGATCGCGACTTGGGAATCGAGGGTGCTGTTCACGACAGATGTGTCCGGAGGCGCTCTGCGAGAGCGGAGGCAGCGTCGGTCCACTCGACGCGGATGTCAAGTGTCGCCAGGTCGACGGCCGCCAGGTTTGCGTAGCCACAAGGGTTGATCAGCGAGAACGGGGCGAGGTCCATCCCGACGTTGAGCGCCAGCCCGTGGTAGCAGCGGCCATGGGTGACCTTGATGCCCAGCGCGGCGATCTTCGCGAGCCCCGCGAACTCGCCCGACGCCCGGCTCGCCGCATACGGGACATAGACGCCCGGCGCGCCCTTCACGCGGCGTGCGTCGACGCCGAACCGTTCGAGTGTCTGGATCGCCGCCTGCTCGATGCGAAACACCAGTTCCTTGACGAAGATGCCGAGGCGCCGCAGGTCGAGCAGCGGATACGCGACGACCTGGCCCGGCCCGTGGTACGTGATCTGGCCGCCGCGATCGGTGGCAATCACGGGAATGTCGGTCGGCGCGAGCAGGTGCTCGCGGCGCCCGGCCTGGCCGAGCGTGAACACGGGCGGGTGCTCCACCAGCCAGAGCTCGTCCTCGGTGTCCGGCGTGCGCTGCTGCGTGAACGCGCGCATCGCGTCCCAGGTCGGGACGTATTCCGCGCGCGCCAGCATGCGGACGATCATCGCCGTTACAGCACGATCTTGACGAGCGGATGGCTCGTCAGCGCGCGATAGAGGTCGTCGAGCTGCGCCCGCGAGGTCGCGTTGATGGTCGCCGTCACCGAGAGGTAATTGCCGTCCTTCGAGGTCCGCATCTCGAGCGTGGATGCATCGAAGTCGGGAGCGTGGGCGCGGACGACGTCGACGATCCCTTGCGCAAACCCCTCGACACGCCGACCCATGATCTTGATGGGGAACTCGGTCGGGAACTGCAGGCCCGGCGGCGGAAGCGGGGTGTCGTCCGTCATGTTGCGCGAGTGCGGCCGTCGCGCTCGGCCTTCCACGCCAGCGCGTCTTCGCGCTTGGCCTGCTGCATCCACGCCTGCACCTGCTGGTAGACAGGACCTGGCCGGCCGTTTCCGACAGGCTTGCCGTCGAGGCGGGTGATTGCAAGGACCTCGCGGCCCGAGGAACTCAGCCACACCTCGTCGGCGGAGCGCAGTTCGGCCTCCGCGACCGGCCTGCGCTCCGTCTTCAGCCCGTGCGCCCGGGCGATGTCGAACACGGCGTCGTAGGTGATGCCGGGCAGGATCTGCACCGTCTTCAGCGGCGCGATCACGACGCCGTCCTTCACGAGCATCGTGTTCGTGCTCGACCCCTCCGTCAGGAAGCCGTCGCGCAGCATCACGGTCTCGGACGCCCCGTGGTCCATCGCGTACTGTTTCATCAGCACGTTGCCGAGCAGGGAGATGCTCTTGATGTCGCAGTGCAGCCAGCGTTCGTCGGCGTGCGTCACCGCGGACACGCCGTTCTCGATCTGCTCGGCGGGGATCTGCGGCCACGGCGTGCTGTTCATGAACACCGTCGGCGTCACGCCCGTCGGGAACGGATGGTCGCGCTTGGCCACGCCGCGCGTCACCTGCACGTAGATCAACTGGCGCGGCCAGGGATGGCGATCGATCAGCTCCGCCGTCAGGTCGAGCCACTGCTCGAGCGAAAACGGATTCGAGATGCGCACCGCGTCGAGGCTGCGCTGCAGCCGCGCGTAGTGCGGCCGGGCGTGGAAGGGCGCGCGGATGCCGTCGACCGTGTCGACCGGGATCACCTCGTAGACGCCGTCGCCGAAGATGAAGCCGCGGTCCAGCACCGAAATGCTGGCGTCGGCGAGCGGCATCCACTTGCCGTTCAGGTAACACGTTCCCTGGTGCCAATCCATCAGTTGCGCCTCCTCCACCACAGTCGCACGGCATCGTACGCGCGCCCGAGGAGGCCGGCTTCGCCGACGCTCTCGAGGACGACCACAGGCACGGTGGCGACGCTGGCGCCGCCCGCGGTGACCTTCAGCCGTCCAACGACCGCGCCCCGGTCGAGCGGCGCAACGAGCGGATCGTCGCGCTCGAGCGCCGACTGGAATCCGGCCTTGCCCAGCGTGCGCAGGGAGTCGGTCGGAACGGTCACGTAGACGTCGCGCCCGATGCCGATCGGCACTTCGCCGGCGTCTCCCTTCCAGACCTCGGCGCGCGCCAGGACGTCGCCTTGCCTGTAGAGCCGGACGGTATCAAACGCGGCAAAGCCGAAATTGAGCAGCCGCAGCGCTTCCTGGGCCCGCACCGAGTCGCTGGCGGCACCGAGCACGACGGCGACCAGGCGGCGGCCGAACGCGCGGTCGCCGGTGCCCTGCGCGCGAGCGGCCGTCGCTATCACGGACCAGCCGGCGCCTTCCGTCTGTCCGGTCTTCAGGCCGTCGACGCTGCCGTCGCTCCACAGCAGCCGGTTGCGGTTCGACTGGGTGATGCTGTTGTAGGCGAACTCCCGCTGCCCGAAGAGCTGCGCGTACTGCGGGAAGTCGGAGAGCAGCCGCTGCGCGAGCCGCGCGAGGTCTTCCGCCGTTGAGTACTGCTGCGGATCGGGCAGGCCGGTGGGGTTGGCGAAGCGGGTGTTGGTCATGCCGAGCCGGCGCGCCTCCGCGTTCATGCGTTCGACGAAAGCCGCCGAGCTGCCGGCCGTGTGTTCGGCCAGCGCGACGGCGGCATCGTTTCCGGAGACGACGATCAGGCCCCGCAGCAGCTCGTCGACCGTGACCGGGCGACCCGGCTCGATGTACATCCGCGAGCCGGCCCGTCCCGGAGCCGCCACCGCCGCCGCGCTCACCTGCACGACGGCGTCGAGCCGGGTCCGCTTCTCCCCGATCGCCGTGAAGACGACATAGGCCGTCATCACCTTGGCCAGCGAGGCGGGTTCCATGCGCTGGGTCGCGGCGGACGACGTGATCGTCACGCCGCTCATGGCGTCGACCAGGGTCCAGGCACGCGCGGCCAGCACCGGGCCGGACTGCGCCGACGCGCCGCCGGCGATCAGCAGAAGGAGGATGAGGGCGAGGAAGGCGCGCGCGAGCGCGTACTGGGGAGGCGGCACGTGACCGGAGGGTGAGGCAGGAAGCGCCCGATTCTATCGTCCCGGGGGGCTTGCCCCGCCGCTCCAGCCATGCGTGGAAACGACGAGGCGCAGGGCTGGCCGCAGGGTGCGTCCGGAGCCGGGCCGAGGGGGCTCAGGGCCCGCGTCGCAGCGCGCGCAGGTAGTCCTGCGCCGCAGCGGCTCCGAGCGCCGCGGTGACGAAACGCTCGGCGTCGCGCACGCGCTCGCGGAACTCATCGATGCTCCTGCAGGCTTCGATCCGCATCGCCATGGCGTCGGCCTCGGGGCCGAGGCGGTCGTTCAGTTCGCGCACCGCGCGTCGCTTCGCTTCCTCGAGGGTGATCGGGGCGAATTCGCGGTCGTCCGGCACGGGTGGGGCGGCGGTCGGCGTTCCGGTTCGCGTCGGCTCGCCGATGGCCCGCGGAGCCGCGGTCACTGCGATGACCTCGCCGGCCTTCTCGGCCAGGCCCTCGCTTTCAAGCTGGGTGACGATGGCGTCGATTTCACCGGCCCGCACGAACATGGCGAGATCGTCGACGGTCCGCTTGCCGTCCATCATGATCAGGACGCGGCGGGCGAGCATCGATAGCTGCGCGCTGCGCGCGCCCACTTCGGCCACGCCCCTCGGCGTCTTCGCGTAGATCAGAGATCCATCCATCGCGTTGCGCGCGGCGCGCGCCCGTGTCCCCGTTTCCGATCGGCCCGTGCGAGTGCGGGCGGTCGATCGTTTTTACGGAGTTTGCTGGGCAGCGTCAAACGCAGACATCCCCAGAATGTGCGCGCTTATCAGGGCTTTGAGGAGCGGGAGCCGCCGATGGAAGAAGTGGTCTGCGCCCGGCACGACCACCACCGGAAGGTTCTGCGGACGCGCCCACTCCAGAACGTCGGCGAGCGGGATGGTTTCGTCGTGCTCGCCGTGGATCACGAGCGTGTCGTGCCGCACGTTCGGCATCGGCCACTTTCCCGCGGCGCATCCGACGAGCACGAGATGACGGGCCGGCTGGTGCCGCGCCGCCAGTGTGCGTGCCGCGTGCGCGGCCACGTAGCTGCCGAACGAAAACCCGGCGAGCGCGAGCGGGAGCGCGGGGCCGATGCGTCCCGCCACCGCGGGCAGCGCAGGAAGCGCATCGATCAGGTGGACGAAGTCGTCGGTCTCGCCGCGGCCTTCGTCGTGCGTGCCTTCGCTGCGGCCGACGCCACGGAAGTTCGGCCGCACCGCCAGCCACCCGAGCGCGGCGAAGGTGCGAGCCATGGTCGAGGCCACCTTGTTGTCGAGCGTTCCGCCATAGAGGGGATGGGGATGGCCGACGTAGGCGATCCCGCGCGGTGGTGCATCCTCCGGCCAGTCGAGCGCGAACTCGATGCGCCCCGCCGTGCCGTCGATCGTGTGCTTGCCGGCGCCCGACAGCATCTAGGGCCTGTTATCGCCCGGCTCGCGCATGAGCAGGCGCTCGACCACTTCGCCATTGACCAGGTGAGAGTCGATGATCTCGTCGATGTCGTGCTGGTCGACGTACGTGTACCAGACGCCCTCGGGATAGACGACGACGCACGGCCCCTCGTCGCACCGGTCGAGGCAGCCGGCCTTGTTGATTCGGATCCTGCCTTCGCCGTTCAGCCCCATCTGCTTGACGCGCGACTTGGCGTACTGCTGCATCTGTGCGGCGTCGTGGCGGCCGCAGCACGCTGCTCCGTCGTCGCGGACGTTCAGGCAGAAGAACACGTGACGCTGGTAGTAGCTCATGAGCGAGGCGCAACCGCCCTCTCGACGGGAAAGCTTGAATTATAGGGAGCGGAACGCCCGCATCAGCGCAGGGAGCGCGCCGTCACGGCGTGCGTCAGCAGCGCGAGGCCGAGCGCGTAGGGCCACAGTGTCGACAGCCAGCTCGCGAGTGCGTTGAAGTTCAGGAAGACACCCTGCCGCCACTCCTGAAGGTTGACGAGGAAGTAGGGATTCACCGGCACGATGTTGACCGCGACCAGCGCGGCGGCAAGTGCCACCAGCGCAAAGCGCGGCCGCCAGTGCACCGGGCCCGCGCTGGCCGCCATCAGCGCGAGCATGCCGATCGCGAGTCCGCCGTAGGCGCCGGGCGTGAGCCAGGCGGCAGCCCGCTCCGGTCCGAACAGCGTGCCGTGCGCCAGCGTCTTCACCGCCAGCGCGGCAAGCAGCAGCGCAACCAGCAGCGCCGCGCGCGGCGCGGCGCTGCGCATCGTCGACGCGAAGGCGAGGCCTATGGCGAGCAATGCCGCGGACACGACGAACGCTTCGGCGAGCACGAACTCCGCCGGCCCGAACCCGGACGGGTCGAGCGATGGCCACGTGCCGCCGAGCGCGGAGACCGCCCCGCCGAGCGCTTCCCGCAGGTCGCCCGACCCGAACAGCATCGGCTCCGGCGCGATCTGCGCGAGCGGCCACAGCGACACGAGCAGGAGCAGCGCCGACGGGCGCCGCTCGAACCAGCGCAGCCTGAGGTCGGCGAGCCGGCCCCGGTCGATCAGGCTCGACGCGAACGGCGCGGCGAGCAGGCCGCCTGCGAGCGCGCCGAGGCTGTTCGTCGCGAGGTCGATGTTCGACGGCACGCGGCTGGGAAGATAGGTCTGCAGCGCCTCGATCGCTCCTGAGATCAGCGCGCCCGCAGCCACGGCCAGCAGCACGGCCACGACGCCGCGCACGCGCGGGTGCAGCGCGAGCACGACGAGCGCCCCGAGCGGCAGATAGCCCAGGACGTTGACGATCAGGTCGAAGGTGGTGAGGTATCGCGGCACGGGCGCCGTGAGGTACGCGAGCGGCGCGACGCCGAGATCGCGCCAGCCGCGCCATGGCGCGAGCCCCGAGTACAGCAGCAGCAGCGCGTAGACCGCGCAGGCGCCCCGGGCCAGCGGGGAACTGCGCGTGTGCCACGGCTTGCCGGCGAGGGGAGACGCACCCATGCCCGATTGTCGGGCCCGCCGCGATGCATTGACAAGCCGCGCCGAGCAACGAGGGGGCGACCCGACCCGGATGCTAAATTCGCGCGAACTCTCCGCCACCGGGCTTCATGGACTCCGCCGCGATTGCGTCGTCTGACACTGCGTTCGATCCGCCGCCTCTGTCGAAGCGCGCGATCGAGGGCTGGATCGGCGACTCGGGATGGACCGGCAAGTGCGCGGTCGAGGTCGTCGACCAGACGTCGTCGACCAGCGCGGACCTGATGGCGCGCGCCCGCCGGGTCCACTTCGCGCAGCCTGTGCTGCGCGCCACGGACTTCCAGCACGAGGGCCGCGGACGGCAAGGGCGGCCGTGGTTTGCCCTGCCGCGGCACGCGCTGCTGTTCTCGATGGGCATGCCGCTGGCCGAATTGCCGGCCTCGCTGCCCGCGATCACGCTCGCGTGCGGCGTCGCGCTGGCGGAGTGCCTGCGGTCGCGGGGCGTCGAGGTCCATCTGAAGTGGCCCAACGACCTGCGCGTGGACGGACGAAAGCTGGGCGGAATCCTGAGCGAGCTTGCCGCGGACGACAAGGCGCGCTTCACGCTCGTGGTCGGCGTTGGCATCAACCTGCATCTCGAACCGAGCACGCGGCACATGATCGACCAGCCGGCCCTCGGGCTGGATGAGGTCCTGCCGCCAGCCATCGTCGCCGCCGAACGCGAGGCATGGATCGGGCGGCTCGCCGCGGCGACACTGCAGACCCTCGACGTGTTCACGCGCCAGGGATTCGCGGCGTTCCGACCCCGCTTCAGTGCGCTGATGGAGGGTCGCGGGCGCGCCGTCGACGTCATGGACAACGGCACGGTCGTCGTGAGCGGACGCCTCGCCGACGTCGACAGCCACGGCCGCCTGTTGATCGAAGTCGGCGGGGGCCCGCCGCGCACGGTCAGCGTCGGGGATGTGGTGTTCCGCGACGCGACGCCGTGACGCTGCTGATCGACGTCGGCAACTCCGCAGTCAAGTGGGCGCGCCTGGCGGCGGACGGCAGCCTGTCGGCCGGTGGCCGGGCCCTGCACCGCGGCGGCCTGGATGTGATCGCCGCCCTGTCCGAAGCCTGGGGCGCCGCTCCGGCTCCGCGTCGCGCGGTCGGCTGCTCCGTCGCGAACGCCGCGGTGGTGGCGGCGGTCGAGCGGGCCGCGCGCGCGGTGGGCCTGGCGGAGATCGAGTGGATGCGATCGCAGGCTTCGTTTCGCGGCGAGGTCATGCTGGTCAACGGCTACCTCGAGCCCCTGCAACTCGGCGCGGATCGCTGGCACGCGCTCCTCGGCGCCTGCGCGCGGCTGCCGGGCGCATCGCTGGTCGTCGTCAACGCGGGGACGGCGACGACCGTGGACTGCGTCCATGCGGGCGAAGGCAGTCCGCGCTTCGTCGGCGGCTGCATCGCACCGGGTGTGCGGCTGATGCTCGAGAGCCTCGCGCGCGGCACCGCCGGACTTCCGCTCGCGACAGGAGCACCCGCCGACTTTCCCGACACGACCGACAAGGCGATCGTCACCGGCGTGCTCGACGCCCAGGCAGGGTTGGTGCAACGCGTGTGGGGCCGCTTCTCCGCCGTTATCGGGCAGGCGCCCCGGCTGCTGCTCGCCGGCGGGCATGCCGAGTTGCTCGCGGCGCGCCTGCCCGGCGAGCCCGCGCCGCTCGTCGAACATAATCTGGTGCTGCGCGGCCTGGCCGTGCGCGCGGCGGTCCCGCGGTAGTCCGATGAAGCTGGCTTTTCTCCTGCTCGTGCTGGTCAACCTGCTGCTGTTCGCGTGGCAGCAGGGCGCGTTCGGCCGCTTCGGCGAGGCCGGACGCGAGCCCGAGCGCGTGGCGCGCCAGATCGAGCCTGAGCGCTTCCGCGTGCTGACCGAGTCGGAGGTGCGGGAATTGCGCGAGCGGGCGACGCAGGGCAGCGCGCCGCTCGACCTCGACGTCGCGCAGGCGTGCGTGGAGTTCGGCGACTTCGCTGCCGCGGACGCCGCCCGGGTCGAGAAGATGCTGGCGGCGCTGTCGCCGGGCGTGAAAGTCGAGTCCCGCCCGGTCGAGGCGGCGGGCTGGTACATGGTCTACCTGCCGCCGCACAAGACCCTGGCGGACGCCGAGCGCCGCGCGGACGAACTGCGCAAGCTGGGCGTCAAGGACCTGCTGGTGCTGGGCGAGAACGCTCCGCTGAAGTTCGCTGTCAGCCTCGGGTCGTTCCGCGATCCGGAGGCGGCCAGGTCCCACCTCGCCGCGCTCGAGAAACTGGGTGTGAAGGGCGTACGGATGAGCGACCGGTCCTCCACGGTCGTGTTGACGCGATTCCAGCTGCGCGAACTCGACGCGGCCGCCTCGCGCCAGCTCGCAGCGTTGCGCAGCGAGTTCCCGGCCCAGACCCTGCGGCCCTGCGCGCCCGGCTGACTCAGGGCCGCGCGACGCGCGCGACTTCCGCGGCGATCCGGCGGCGCAGCTCATCGAGCTGTCCGCGCCGGGATTCGAGCGCTTCCTCGCTTCGCTCGCGCAGCCGCGTGCCCCAGACCGGCTGCGGGAAGTGGCTGTCATCGGCGAAACGCGGGATCACGTGCCAGTGCAGGTGCGCAACGACGTTGCCGAGGCTGGCGAGATTGACCTTGTCAGGCGCGAGCACCGCGCGCTGCGCGCGTTCCACCGCGAACACGGCCTGCATGAGGCGCTGCTGGTCGGCGGCCGCGAGGTCCGACATCTCGCGCACGTGGTCGTGCCAGATCACGCGTGCGAAGCCGGGGAAGTGCGGGTCGTCGACGAGCACCACGCGCAGGAACTCGTTCGACAGGACCAGGCGCCCGCCCTCGGCTTCGCACAGTTCGCAGCCGGGCTGCTTCATCGCACGTCCTTTCGGTAACGGACCTCGACCGAGGCCGCCCGGAACCCGAGCGACCGGTTGAGCCCGAGTATCGCGTCGTTGACGGCGTCGTTGAAGGTCCGCAACTCGGCCGCGTTGCGCTCCAGCGCCCAGCGGATCGTGTGCAGCTTCAGCCAGCGGGCCAGTCCGCGGCCGCGCCACTCGCGCGCGACGCCGGTCATCGAGTTCAGCAGGAAGCCGCGCCCGTTCATCACCGCGCCCAGGCCGACCCAGCGGTCGCCATCCAGGGCGACGAACGTGGCGTGCGGCAGGAAGTCGGGGTCGGCGAGCTCGAGCGCCTGGTACTGCTCGAAGCTCGGCACGCTGCCCGTCACTCCGAAGGGCACGTCAGCCCAGAGCATCGCGTCCAGATCGTAGAGCCGCCGCGCCGCATCGGGGACCGCGAGCCGCAACTGGCGATAGGTCGCGATGCGCACGCCGGCCGGAAAGAAGGCGTCGGTGAGGGCATCGATTCCGCGCGCGATCTTCGCGGGTTCGACGTCGGCCAACGCCAGGCGGCTCTCGATGCGCCGGTGGTACTCCGCGAAACCGCGTTGCACCAGGAAGCGCTGGGCACCCGCGTCGTCCTCGGCCGCTTCGGTGAGGAGTTCCGCCGCGCCGGCCTCGCGGGCCCGTCCCAGAAGCCTGTCGTAGAGCGCGCCGCCGATGCCGCGTCCGCGCCACGCAGGCGCCACGAGCACGCGGATGCGGATCCGGCCGGGCATCGCGGCGACGTTAGGTTCTTCCACGTACCCGTAAGCGGCGATCTCCTCTCTCTGGACAGCCACCCAGGCGAGGTGCAGCCTGTCGCGCGGGCGGCGCGCTTCCGCTTCCGCGACCTCGTCACCGCTGACGGGCCACGCCGGGAAGCACGCCGATCGCACCCGGGCGACGCCGTCGCAGTCGCGCGGGGTGTCCATCGGTCGCAGGAGAAGGCCCGCCGTCATGGCGGCCGATGATAAGCAGCCGCTGCAGGAGTTGTTCCCTTCAACTGCTGTCCGTGCTCCCCGGGAGGCAGCGATGCGTACGAGTCTTGCGTTGTTCGTTTCGGTGCTGGCGCTCGCGGCCTGCCAGTCCGTGCCAGAGAAGACGGCCCAGCTGGAAGAGCCGCGCGAGCGGTGCGACACGGTGCTCACAGGCAGCCGGATCCCGCAGTGCAATCGCGGCGACGTGAGGGCGATCACGCGCGAAGAGCTGGAACGCAATCCGGCAATGCTGTTCCGCCCCTGCGAGACCGTGGACTGCACGCAGATGCCCGGGGGCCGGTAGCCGTTTCGCTACACCAGCACCCGCTCGATCCCGCCCGCGTTCGCCTTCGCCACGTACTGCTCGAACCAGTCGGCGCCGAGCAGGTGCCGCGCCATCTCGACGACGATGTAGTCGGCGTCGGTCCCGGCGTCGTCGTTGTAGCGCAGCAGGCCCTGCAGGCAGGACGGGCAGGACGTCAGCACCTTGACCTCGCCGTCGAAGCCGTCGGCGCGCAGCGCGGCCGCGCCGTTCACGACCTCGCGCTCCTTGCGGAAGCGCACCTGCGTCGAAATGTCGGGCCGCGAGATCGCGAACGTGCCGCTCTCGCCGCAGCAGCGGTCGGTCTTCGCGATCTTCACCTGGTCCGCGGTCGTGACGAGCGCGTTGACGGTCTTCATCGGATCCTGCAGCTTCATCGGCGTGTGGCAGGGGTCGTGGTACATGTAGCGCGTGCCCGTGACGCCTTCCAGCCGGACGCCCTTCTCGAGCAGGTACTCGTGGATGTCGATGATCCGGCAGCCCGGGAAGATCTTCCCGAAGTCGTAGCCCTGCAGCTGGTCGTAGCAGGTGCCGCAGCTCACCACCACCGTCTTGATGTCGAGGTAGTTCAGCGTGTTGGCCACGCGGTGGAACAGCACGCGGTTGTCGGTGATGATCTTCTCGGCCTTGTCGAACTGGCCCGAGCCGCGCTGCGGATAGCCGCAGCACAGATACCCGGGCGGCAGCACGGTCTGCACGCCGGCTTCCCACAGCATCGCCTGCGTGGCGATGCCGACCTGCGAGAACAGGCGCTCCGAGCCGCAACCCGGGAAGTAGAACACCGCCTCGGACTCGCTCGTCGTGCGCTTCGGGTCGCGGATGATCGGCACGTAGCGCGCGTCCTCGATGTCGAGTAGCGCCCGCGCGGTCTTCTTCGGCAGGTTGCCCGGCATCTTCTTGTTGATGAAGTGGATCACCTGCTCGGTGGCCTTCGGCCGGCCGCCGGTGGTGGCGGGCGGATGGCTCGTCTGCACCTTCGCCGCCGGCCTGAAGAAGCGGTTGCCCAGCCGCTGCGCCTTGTAGCCCCACTCGAGCATCAGCGTGCGGGCGACCTTGATCGTCTGCGGGTCCTTGACGTTCAGGAAGAACATCGACGCCGCGCTGCCCGGGTTGAATTTCTTCTTGCCCATGCGGCGCAGCAGGTCGCGCATCGCCATCGACACGTCGCCGAAGTCGATGTCGACCGGGCACGGCGACAGGCACTTGTGGCACACGGTGCAGTGGTCGGCGACGTCGGAGAACTCGTCCCAGTGCTTGATCGACACGCCGCGGCGCGTCTGCTCCTCGTACAGGAAGGCCTCGATCAACAGGGAGGTGGCGAGGATCTTGTTGCGCGGCGAGTAGAGCAGGTTGGCGCCAGGCACGTGCGTGGAGCACACCGGCTTGCACTTGCCGCAGCGCAGGCAGTCCTTGATCGCGTCCGAGATGCCCTTGATGTCGCTCTGCTGCATGATCAGCGACTCGTGGCCCATCAGCCCGAAGCTCGGCGTGTAGGCGTTGCGCAGGTCGGCGCCCGGCAGCAGCTTGCCCTTGTTGAAGCGCCCCTCGGGGTCGATGCTGCGCTTGTACTGGCGGAACGACGCCGTCTCGTCCTCGGTGAGGAATTCGAGCTTGGTGATGCCGATGCCGTGCTCGCCCGAGATCACGCCGTCGAGGTCGCGCGCGACCTGCATGATGCGCGCGACCGCCGCGTTCGCCCGCTGCAGCATTGCGTAGTTGTCGGAGTTGACAGGGATGTTGGTGTGCACGTTGCCGTCGCCGGCGTGCATGTGCAGCGCGACGAACACCCGCCCGCGCAGCACGCGCTGGTGGATCGCCTCGCACTCCGCGAGCACGGGCGCGAACGCCGCGCCGGAGAAGATCCGCTCCAGAGGGGCCCGCACCTCGGTCTTCCACGACACGCGGATCGTGTGGTCCTGCAGCAGGTCGAACACGGAGATCGGTGCCTGCTGGGCGCGCCGGTCGAACTCGCTCGTCAGGTGCGTCAGTCCCAGGCGCGCGAGTTCGGGCAGCGCCTCGGCGAGCGGCGTGTCGAAGTGCGCCAGCAGGTACGACCAGCGCGCCCGCGTGTAGGCCAGCAGCTCCGTCGCCTGCTCGAGGCGGTCGCCGACGACCTCGTCGCGCGGCGTGCGGTCGAGTTCGGCGTCGTCGGTCTTGCCCAGCGCGAACGGCGTCGCGAGGTAGGCATCGAGCTCGGCGAGCAGCTCGAGCTTGTTCTCGATCGACAGCTCGATGTTGATCCGCTCGATCGCGTCGGTGTACTCGCCCATCCGCGGCAGCGGGATGACCACGTCCTCATTCAGCTTGAACGCGTTGGTGTGCTTGGAGATCGCCGCGGTCTTGCCGCGGTCGTGCCAGAACTGCTTGCGTGCCTCGGCGCTGACGGCGACGAAGCCTTCGCCGCTGCGCGCATTGGCCATGCGCACGACCTCGGAGGCGGCGCGCGCGACCGCCGCGTCGTCGTCGCCGACGATGTCGCCGATCAGCACCATCTTCGGCAGCGTGCCGCGGCGCGACTTGGTCGCGTAGCCGACGGCGCGCAGGTAGCGGTCGTCGAGGTGCTCGAGGCCGGCGAGCGTCGCGCCGCCCGGCCGCGTTGCCATGTAGTCGGTGATCTCGACCATCGACGGCACCGCCTCGCGCGCCTGGCCGAAGAACTCGAGGCAGACCGTGCGGATGCAGTCCGGCATCCGGTGCACGACCCAGCGGGCGGACGTGATCAGGCCGTCGCAGCCTTCCTTCTGCACGCCGGGCAGGCCGCCGAGAAACTTGTCGGTGACGTCCTTGCCGAGGCCGACCTTGCGGAACGACGCGCCCTTCAGGACCAGGTGCCCGGTCTTCAGCGTCTTCGCCTTCTCGGCCGGCTGGCGGCCGTCCTTCCACGTCAGCTCGAAGAACGCCTCCTCGACGTCGTGGATCTTGCCGAGGTTGTGGCCGACGCGCGCGACCTCGAGCCAGTTGCCCTCGGGATCGACCATGCGCCACCACGCCAGGTTGTCGACCGCCGTGCCCCACAGCACCGCCTTCTTGCCGCCGGCGTTCATCGCGACGTTGCCGCCGACGCAGGAGGAGTCGGCCGAGGTCGGATCGACCGCGAACACGAAGCCTCCGCGCTCGGCCGCTTCGGACACGCGCTTCGTGACGACGCCGGCCTCGGAGAAGACCGTCGCCACGAGGCCTTCGACGCCCGGCAGCTTCAGCTTCTCGACCTCCGACAGCGCCTCGAGCTTCTCGGTGTTGATCACCGCGGACAGCGGCGTCAGCGGGATTGCGCCGCCGGTGTAGCCGGTGCCGCCGCCGCGCGGGATGATGGTCAGTCCGAGTTCGATGCAGGCGCGCACCAGTCCCGGGATTTCATCTTCGCGATCGGGCTGCAGCACGACGAACGGATACTCCACGCGCCAGTCGGTCGCGTCGGTCACGTGCGACACGCGCGCGAAGCCGTCGAAGCGGATGTTGTCGTCCCGCGTGTGGCGGGCGAGGACGCGGCGTGCCTTCTTGCGCAGGTCCCAGGTGGCGCGGAACTCGTCCTCGAACTCCTGCACTGCCGCCCTCGCCGCGGCGAGCAACTGGCCGACCCTGGCGTCGCGCTCGGCATCGTCCGGCTGGCGCCGCTTCTGGATCTCGCCGAGCCGGTGATGCAACGCCTCGATCAGCGCGGCACGGCGCTTCGGGTTGTCGAGCAGGTCGTCCTGCAGGTACGGATTGCGCCGGACGACCCAGATGTCGCCGAGCACCTCGTAGAGCATCCGCGCGCTGCGGCCGGTGCGGCGCTCGCCGCGCAGCTCGTCGAGCACGCGCCAGGCGTCCGCGCCCAGCAGACGGATGACGATCTCGCGATCGGAGAACGACGTGTAGTTGTACGGAATCTCCCGCAGGCGAGCGGGCGGTTCGAGGACAGGCGATTCGGCTTGGAGCGCCTGCGGCGACGTGGGAGCGTTCATGAGGGACAGGACCGCGCGTGCGGCCCGCGGCAACGCTTGAGGTCGGATTGTATCTTTTGCAGTGCAGCGAACCTGCGATGCCCCTAGGCGGCTTGCGGGAAGTCAACCGGACCCGGCGGAGCCGGCGCGGCTGGTGCAAGGTGGCGAATAAGCTGGATGCACCTGGTCGCAACCGGAAAGCGATGACCCGATCGGCGCAGCACGACGTGGCGGCTGGAAGCGCTGCGACCCGGCTCTGGTGGTTGCCGCTGCTGGCCGGGTTGCTTCCGCTCGCCGGGATCGCGCTGGCGTTTCCGCTCGCCGTCGGCGAGGGCCAGTTCCCGGCCTGCAATCCGCTGATCGAGGGCTGCGTATCGATCAGTCGAGCGGCGCGGCATGGCCTTCCGAATCACCTGTTCCGGGCGCTGCTGCTGCCGGCCGCGGTGCTGCAGGGGCTCGTGTGGTGGCTCTCGGTGCCGTGGCTGCGCGCGATCGGGTCGCCGCCGACACGGCTGCTCCGGTGGGTGCCGTGGCTCGGACTCGCCGCCATGGTGTTCCTGATCCTGTACGGGACGTTCCTCGGAACCGAAGGAACCTGGTACCGCTGGATGCGCCGCTACGGGGTGATCTTCTACTTCGGTTGCACCTGCATCCTGATGCTCATCGTCAGCGGCGCGGTCCATCGCGCCGCGAACGACCGCGGGCGTTTCCGGGCTGCGGCGCGCGTGCTGCTCGCGCTGTGCCTCGCCTTGCCGGTACTCGGCGTCGTGAACAGCATCGCCCCGCTCCTCATGGCGGATCCGGTCGCCCTGGATCGTTTCGAGAACGCGACCGAATGGTGGGGCGGCCTGGTCTTCACGCTGTTCTTCGTGATGATCGCGGGCCTGTGGCGCCGGACCGGCTACGCGATGCGGACGGCGCTGGCGCGCTGACGGACGCTATGCCGCGAGCGGTGGCTCCTGCATCGCGGCGACCTGCTCGCGCAGTTCGAGGATCCGCTCTTCCCAGTAGCGCTGCGTGTTGAACCAGGGGAACGCCGACGGGAACGCCGGGTCGTCCCAGCGCCGCGCGATCCAGGCGGAGTAGTGAAGCAGCCGCAGCGTTCGCAGGGCCTCGACCAGGTGGAGCTCGCGCCGGTCGAACTCCGCGAAGTCCTCGTAGCCCAGCAGCATGTCGGACAGGCGCTCGGTCTGCTCGTCGCGGTCCGCGCCGAGCAGCATCCACAGGTCCTGGACCGCCGGGCCGGTGCGGCTGTCGTCGAAGTCGACGAAGTGCGGGCCGGTGTTGCCGGGCGAGTCGGTCCAGAGGACGTTGCCCTCGTGGCAGTCGCCGTGCAGGCGCAGGAGCTTGACGTCGCCCGCGCGCTCGTAGCACCGGGCCACGCCGTCCAGCGCCTGCTGCGACACGCCGTCGTAGACGCCGGCGAGCTCGCGCGGCAACCAGGCGTGGTCGATCAGGAACCTGCGCGGCTCGACCCCGAACGTCTCGACATCGAGCGCCGGACGATGAGCGAACGGCCGGACCGCGCCGACGGCGTGGATGCGGCCGAGGAAGCGACCCAGCCACTCCCGCACGCCGGGATCGTCCAGGTTCGGCGCGCGTCCGCCGCTCCTCGGAAACACCGTGAAGCGGAAGCCCTCGAACGCGTGCAGCGTGCTCCCGTCGAGTTCCAGCGCAGGCACGGCCGGCACTTCGAGCTCGGCGAGCTCGGCGGTGAACGCGTGCTCCTCGAGGATCTGGTCATCGGTCCAGCGACCGGGGCGATAGAACTTGACGACGACGAAGCGGCCGTCGTCCAGTCCCACCTGGAACACGCGGTTCTCGTAGCTGTTGAGCGCCAGCTGCCGGCCGTCCGTGACGAGTCCGGCGCTGTCGACCGCGTTCAGCACGGTGTCCGGCGTCAGTCCGGCATACGGGGCCGCTTGATCCTTCTCCATCCCCCGATGGTACGTCGCCGGCCTGCGCGGTCCGGCGTGATACCTTCAATGCAAACAAGGGGAGGGTGGCCATGCCGGCCCAGGAGTATCTGCGTCGCATCCTGACGGCGCGGGTGTACGACGTTGCGATCGAGTCGCCGCTGGAGCCGGCGCCGCGCCTGTCCGAGCGCCTCGGCAATCGCGTCCTGCTGAAGCGCGAGGACCTGCAGCCCGTCAAGAGCTTCAAGCTGCGCGGCGCCTACAACAAGATGGCGCGGTTGCCGCGCGAGCAGCTGAAGCGCGGCGTCATCGCCGCGTCGGCCGGCAACCACGCCCAGGGCGTGGCGCTCGCCGCGCAGAAGCTGGGCTGCCGGGCGGTGATCGTGATGCCGGTGACCACGCCGCAGGTGAAGGTCGAGGCGGTGCGCGCGCGCGGGGCCGAAGTCGTGCTGTTCGGCGATTCGTACTCGGACGCCTACGCCCACGCGCTCGAGCTCCAGAAGAAGCACAAGCTGACCTTCGTCCATCCGTTCGACGACCCGGATGTCATTGCCGGCCAGGGCACCGTCGCGATGGAGATCCTGCGCCAGCACCACCCGGTCGACGACGGGCCGATCCACGCGGTCTTCGTCGCCATCGGCGGCGGCGGCCTTGCCTCGGGCGTGGCGGCCTACATCAAGGCGCTGGCGCCGGAGATCAAGGTGATCGGCGTGCAGACGACCGACTCGGACGCCATGGCGCGCTCGATCGCCGCGGGGCGGCGCGTGCAGCTGCACGACGTCGGCCTGTTCTCCGACGGCACCGCCGTGAAGATGGTCGGCGAGGAGACGCTGCGGCTGTGCCGGCAGTATGTCGACGAGATCGTGCTGGTCGACACGGACGCCATCTGCGCCGCGATCAAGGACGTGTTCCAGGACACGCGGTCCATCCTCGAGCCGGCGGGCGCGCTCGCGATCGCCGGCATGAAGGCCTACGCGCATCGCGAAAGGCTGAAGGGCAGGACCCTGGTCGCGATCGCCTGCGGCGCCAACATGAACTTCGACCGCCTGCGCTTCGTGGCGGAGCGCACCGAGGTCGGCGAGGCGCGCGAGGCGCTGTTCGCCGTGACCATCCCGGAGGAGCGCGGCAGCTTCAGGCGCTTCTGCGAGCTCGTGGGCAGCCGCAACGTCACCGAGTTCAACTATCGCATCAGCGACGCGGCGCTCGCGCAGGTGTTCGTCGGCATCAGCACGGCGAGCGCGGGCGACAACGAGAAGATCGCGCGCGCGTTCCGCCAGCACGGCTACGACACGGTCGACCTCACCCACGACGAGCTCGCGGCCGAGCACGTGCGCTACATGGTCGGAGGCAAGAGCGCGCTCGCCGCGGGCGAGGTCATCTACCGGTTCGAGTTCCCCGAGCGGCCGGGCGCGCTGATGAAGTTCCTCACGAGCATGGCGCCGGGCTGGAACATCTCGATGTTCCACTACCGCAACCAGGGCGCGGACTATTCGCGCGTCCTGGTCGGGCTGCAGGTCCCGCGCGGCGAGCGCAAGGCCTTCGGCAGCTTCCTTTCGGAACTGGGGTACCGTCACTGGGACGAGACGGGCAACCCCGCGTACAAGCTCTTCCTCGGATGAGGCCTCGATGATCAAGCCGATCCTCACCGCCAGCCGGTACCTCGTGCTGGCCGCCGTGCTCGGCAGCCTCGCGGCGTCGCTCGCGCTGTACGCCTACGGCGTGGCGGAGACCGTCGTCGTGATCGTCGAGACGATCGCCAAGGCGGAAGTGAGCAGCAAGGGCGGCAAGGCGCTCGCGCTGGCCTTCATCGAGATCGTCGACCTCTTCCTGCTCGGCACCGTGCTGCTGATGATCGCCCTCGGGTTCTACGAACTGTTCATCGACCCCGACCTCAAGCTGCCCGAGTGGCTGCAGATCCGCACCTTCGACGACCTGAAGAACAAGCTCGTCGGCGTGGTGATCGTGGTGCTCGGCGTGATGTTCCTGGGGTTCGTCGTGGCGTGGGACGGCACGCGCGACCTGCTCGGCATCGGCGTGGCGATCGCCCTCGTGATCGCCGCGCTCACGTACTTCCTGTCGATCGTGAAGGGTGGGAAAGCCGAGAAGGCCGACGGGGCCGGCAAGGCCGGCAAGGCCGACCCGTCCGGGAAAGACCTGAAAGCCCGGGATGCCGACGCCGCTTGAGCCGCGGGCGGCCGTCCCCATGTTCCCGGCAATGGATCATCTCCGCGGCAGCCGCAAGCCCGTCGCCACCGCTTCCGAACGGAAGGAACTCGCGCGCCGTCGCCTCGTCGCGCTCACGCGCGTGATGGACGAGGCCGTGCACGTGCCGGTCCTCGGCACGCGCGTGGGCCTCGACGCGCTGCTCGGCATCGTGCCCGTGGTCGGCGACCTCGTCTCGATGGGTGTCGGGCTATACGCCGTCGCACAGGCGCGAGAACTGG
>Ga0209391_10000046_pt1 | contig 39305 bp, 34 predicted proteins | sample PPLLak3March2015_FD_187246 | JGI IMG/M metagenome (GOLD analysis project Ga0209391, IMG submission 187246) | Freshwater sediment microbial communities from Prairie Pothole Lake near Jamestown, North Dakota, USA - PPLs Lake P7 Core (1) Depth... | ecosystem: Environmental > Aquatic > Freshwater >...
GGGCGGGGCTCAGGGTCGCGTCCACGAAGTCGCGGGTCGAGAGCCACGTCGCGCGCCACGCGGCGAGTGCCTCGCGCCCGAGCGGCGTGATCCGGTAGTAACGGCGCGGCGGGCCGGCGTAGGACGGAACGACGCGACTCGACAGCAGGCCGGAGGCACTCAGGTTGCGCAGCACCGGGTAGAGCGCCCCGAGTTTGAAGGGGCCGGCGCTGTCGTGCTCGCCGGCGAGGCGGCGGGCGATCTCATAACCGTAGAGATCCTCGCCGGCCTCGCCGAGGACAGCCAGCAGCACCAGCGAGGTCAGGCCGGCGCTCAGTTCGCGCTGGAACTTGCGGGTCTGCAAGTCGGCGAGTTCGGGGGAGGCCGGGTCTTCGTCGGGTTGGAGTGTCACTTTCGCCGACTCATGTACGTTGGTGCCTAGTATTAATTACAGACCACTACTACGAAGTCAACAGTATAGTTCTCTGGCGCATACGGCGAGGATCGTCGACGCCGACGGTCGGCGCCGGTTCCAGGCAGGCGGGTGGGCATGAAGCGGCACTTCAAGCGGGTCTCTGCGGTGTCGGGCAACGGGTGCAATCTGTAACATCCGGTCAGATCCGCGGAGAGTCTTGCCAGATGTCCACAGAACAGCAGAGATTGTTTGCACCGCGCCGCTACCTCAGCCGCCTGACCCGCGGGACCCTCGCGGTGATCATGGCCGGTGGTCGCGGCGAACGCCTGCGGCACCTCACCGAGGATCGCTGCAAGCCGGCCACGCCCTTCGGCGGCAAGTTCCGGATCATCGACTTCGCGCTGTCGAACTGCGTCAACTCAGGCATCCGGCAGATCTCGGTGCTGACCCAGTACAAGGCCCACTCGCTGATCCAGCACATCCAGCGCGGCTGGGGCTACCTGCGGGGCGAGTTCGGCGAGTTCGTCGAGATCATCCCGGCGCAGCAGCGACGCGGGGCCGAGTGGTACCAGGGCACCGCCGACGCGCTCTGGCAGAACATGGAGATCATCCGCGCGCACCGGCCGCTGCACGTGCTCGTCCTCGCCGGTGACCACATCTACAAGATGGACTACGGCCCGATGATCGGCTTCCACGTCGAGAAAGAGGCCGACATCACCGTGGGCGTCGTCGAGGTGCCGGTGGCGCGCGCGCGCGAGTTCGGCGTGCTCACCGTGGACGAGACCAACCGCGTGCTGCGGTTCCAGGAAAAGCCGATGGACCCGGAGCCCATGCCGGGCCGCCCGGACGTCGCGCTCGCCTCCATGGGCATCTACGTGTTCAACCCGCGCCTGCTCGAGCGGCTGCTGCGCGCCGACGCCGAAGACCCGAACTCGGCGCACGACTTCGGCCGCAACATCGTGCCGGACGCGATCGACAAGCTGCGCGTGTTCGCCTATCCGTTCGAGGACGTGCGCACCAAGGCGCAGAACTACTGGCGCGACGTGGGCACGGTGGACGCCTACTACGAGGCGAACATGGAACTCGTGCGCGTATCGCCCGAGCTCAACATCTACGACGAGCAGTGGCCGATCTGGACCTACCAGGAACAGCTGCCGCCGGCGAAGTTCGTGTTCGACGACGACGACCGCCGGGGCGCCGCGATCGACTCGATGGTGTCGGGCGGCTGCATCATCTCGGGCTCGCGCGTGACCAGCTCGCTGCTGTTCTCCAACGTGCGGGTCCACGATTACTCGACCATCGACGCGTCGGTGCTCCTGCCGCGCGTGCGCGTCGGCGAGCGTTGCGTCATCCGCCGCTCGATCATCGACGCGGGCACGCTGGTGCCGGACGGCATGCAGATCGGCGTGGACCCGGCGGCCGACGCCGAGCGCTTCTACGTCACCGAGGGCGGCGTCACGCTCGTCACCGCAGCCATGCTGCGCGCCGCGCCGCGTGCGGGCTGACGCCGCGCGGTCCGGCCGACCGCGCCTCACACTCTCGAGGAATCACCCATGCTGAAGCGTGCCCCTGGGTCCAGGATGCTGGCGCCGCTGGCCGCAGTCGCGGCGCTGCTCACCGCCTGCACGACGCTCGGACCGGACCTCGTGGCGCCCCGGCTCAGCCTGGTCGGCGTGCAGATGCTCTCCACCGACATGTTCGCGCAGAAGTTCAAGTTGCGCGTTCTGGTGGAGAACCCGAACGACCTCGAGCTGCCGGTGCGGGGACTCGAGTACCAGATCATCATGATGGGCGACAGCTTCGCCGACGGCACGAGCAACGACGTGTTCCTGCTGCCGGCGCGCGGCGAGGCAGAGTTCGACATGCTGGTGACGACGAACTTCGTGAGCAGCTTCGGCCGGCTGATCAGCCGCGTCGGGGGCGGCAAGCTCGAGGACATCGAGTACGAGATCACCGGCAAGATCTACGTGGACAAGGGCGTGCTGCGCCGGATCCCCTTCAGCCACCGCGGCACGGTGGACTTCTCGCGCGCGATGAAGTCGGGCAAGACCGAGCCGCGGCAGTTGTAGGCCGCGCGGCGGCGCGACGTCGGAGCTGCAGCCTGCGGCCGCCCGTGCGGCCGTGAATCAAAGGGATTCGTAGAGCTGCTCGTACTCGACGACCTGGCGCTCCCAGGAGAAGTCCTCGCGCATCCCGTTCGACACCAGGCGTCGCCACAGCGCGGGCGAGTCGTACCACTCGAGTGCCTGCGCGATCGCCCAGCGCACGCCGCCGGAATCGAAGTCGTTGAACACGACCCCGGTGCCCTCGCCGGTGGCGGGGTCGAAGTGTCGAACCGAATCGGCCAGTCCGCCGGTGCGCCTCACGATCGGCACGGTGCCGTATCTCAGGCTGTACATCTGGTTGAGGCCGCAGGGCTCGTACAGCGAGGGCATCAGGAAGATGTCAGCGGAGGCCTCGATGCGATGCGCGAGCTCCTCGCTGTAGCCGCTGTAGAAGACCGCAAGCCCCGGAAAGCTCTCCTGCAGGCCGTGCAGGAAGCGCTCGTAGTGGTGCTCGCCGCTGCCGAGCGCCACGAGCCGGACCCTGCCGGTGGCGAGTACCTCGGGCAGCACGTCGTACAGCAGGTCGATGCCCTTCTGGTGGGTCAGCCGCGTCACCATGCCGATGAGCGGTTCCGTGGACGGACCGGCCATGTGCAGCAGGTCCATCAGTGCCTGCTTGTTGCGCGCCTTGCCGGCGAGGTCGGTCGCATCGTAGTGGTGCGGCAGGTGTCGATCCGTCGCCGGGTTCCACTCCTCGTAGTCCACCCCGTTCAGGATGCCGTGCAGTGCCGCGCCCCGGGCCCGCAGGTCGGCGTCGAGTCCGTGCCCGCCTTCGGGCGTGCGAATCTCCTCGGCGTAGGTCGGACTCACGGTCGTGACGGCATCGGCGTGGATCACCGCGTGACGCATGGGGTTGATGCGGCCGGCGCCGAGGTCCGGCTGGTGCAGCAGTGCCAGGTCCACGCCCGGACCGAGGTCGCCGGACTGGCCGGAACCGAACACGCCCTGGTATCCGATGTTGTGGATCGTGAAGACGCTCTTCGTGGCGGCAAACAGGCCGCGGTCCCATGCGTAGGCCGAGCGCAGCAGCAGCGGTGCGAATGCGGTGTGCCAGTCGTTTGCGTGCAGGACCTGCGGCGCGAATCCCATGCGCTGGCAGCCCTCGAACGCGGCACGCGTCAGCATGATGTAGCGCACGTGCTCGTCCGGTGCATCCGAATAGATACGCGGCCGGTCGAACAGCGACGGGCAGTCGACGAGGTACACCCACAGGTCGGAGTCCGGCACGCGTGCGGTGTGGATGCCGTAATGGAACACGTGCGGGCCGACGCGCAGCGTGAGGCCCTGCAGGAAGTCCACGGGATGCCGGTCCACGCCGCGCAGGTCCATCTGGCCGTGCAGCGGCATGAATACCCGCAGGTCGTGGCCGCGGCGGGCGAGGTGACGGGTAAGCGCCGCGGAGACGTCCCCCAGTCCGCCGGTCTTGGCAAACGGGGAGTATTCGGCGGAGAGGAAACAGATGCGCACGGCGATCTCCGGGTTGGTTCGCAGCCCGTCGCCGGGGCGGGCTGCCGAGCGCGGCTCAGGAGCGCTTGTCGTCTTCTTCGCGATCCTTGTCGCGCTTCGGGAGCAGCACGTTCAGCATGCTCTCCTGCACCTTTGCGAGTGCCTCGAGATTCTGGCGGGTGATGTCGGCCACGGCCGCGAGCGGCGTGTGTGCGACGATCCTCGAGATCTGCGACTGCACCGCTTCCTGCTGCTTCAGGAACATCTCGATGCTGCGCTCGAGGAAGCTCGCGAGGTACCCCTGCAGCGAGTTGCCGTAGAAGCGGATGATGGCCTCGAGCACCTTGGTGCTCAGGATCGGCCGGCCCGCCTGCTCCTGCTCGGCAATCACCTGAAGAAGGATGTGGCGGGTGATGTCGTTGCCCGTCTTGTCCTCGACGACCCGCAGCTTTTCCCCCTTGACGATCAGGCCCCGGATGTCGTCGAGGGTGATGTGCCGGCTCTGCGACGCGTCGTACAGGCGACGGTTCGCGTATTTCTTGATCAGGCGTTCTTGGCTCATGGGACCGCAGTGTACCTCAGGGCTGTTGCGCCGCAAAAACGAGCCCGGTGCGCCGAGGTGGCCGCGCTGCGTGCGGTGCGCCGCGCCCCCGGCTGGCCCCGCGCGGATCGCGACCCTACACTGTGGTCGATCCCTTCCACCGCCGGTGCAGGCCCGACATGTCTCAACAGCAGGTCCTCGAGCAGCTCCAGTCACGTGTCGGGCAGGAAATCCACTGCAGCGACTGGGTGGAGATCACGCAGTCGCGCATCGACGCGTTCGCCGATGCCACCGGCGACCACCAGTGGATCCACGTCGACGCGGCACGCGCCGCGCGGGAGTCGCCGTGGAAGGCGACCATCGCGCACGGCTTCCTGACCCTGTCGCTGTACCCGATGCTGCGGGGGCTGGTGGTCGCCGACCCGCCGGTGTTCCCGGGCGTCCGGCAGGTGATCAACTACGGGCTCGACAAGCTGCGCTTCCCGAGCGCAGTGCTGAGCGGCAGCCGGGTGCGCGCGCATTGCGTGCTGCTCGAGGTCGGGGAGGTCAGCGGCGGCCTGCAGGTCAAGGAGCAGTGCACGGTGGAGATCGAGGGCCAGCCGAAGCCGGCCTGCGTGGCCGAGGCCATCATGCGGCTGTACTTCTGATTCCGGCCCTCGTTACGGCGGCTTCTGGCCTAATTCTCTCGCGGCATGAGCCGCCGTCGGTGGGTCCGCTATAGTCGGACGAACGCCGCGAGTCACTGACCGGGGGGAATCCGATGATCTACGACAGCATCCTGCACACCATTGGCCGTACGCCCATCGTGCGCGTCAATCGCATCGCGCCCAGCCACGTCACGATGTACGTGAAGTGCGAGTTCTTCAATCCGCTGTCCTCGGTCAAGGACCGGCTCGCCATCGCGATCATCGAGGACGCCGAGCGCAGCGGTGCGCTCAAGCCCGGACAGACCGTCATCGAGGCGACGTCGGGCAACACGGGCATCGCCCTTGCCATGGTCTGCGCGGCCAAGGGGTATCCGTTCGTCGCGGTGATGGTCGAGACGTTCTCGATCGAGCGGCGCAAGATCATGCGCATGCTCGGCGCGAAGGTGATCCTGACGCCCGCCGCCGAGCGCGGTTCGGGGATGGTGCGCAAGGCCGCGGAACTGGCGAAGAAGCACGGCTGGTTCCTGGCGCGACAGTTCGAGAACCCCGCCAATCCGGCCTACCACCGCCAGACCACGGGCCCCGAGATCCTGAGCGACTTCGCCGGCCGGCGGCTCGACGTCTTCGTGACCGGCTGGGGCACGGGCGGCACGCTCACCGGCGCGGGCGAGATGATCCGGCTCGCCCGCCCCGAGGTCGAGATCGTCGTGACGGAGCCGGCCGGCGCGGCGCTGCTCGCCGGCGCGGAGTTCAAGCCGCACAAGATCCAGGGCTGGACCCCCGATTTCGTTCCCGCCGTCCTGAACCGCTCGGTTCCGCACCGCAACGTCCCCGTCACGGACGATGAATCGATTGCGGCCTCGCGCTCGCTCGCCCGCAACGAGGGGATCTTCTGCGGCATCTCTGCGGGCGGCACCTTCGCGGCGGCCCTCAAGGTGGCCGAGTCCGCCCCCGAGGGCTCGGTGATCCTGGCGATGCTGCCGGACACCGGCGAGCGGTACCTGAGCACGGTGTTGTTCGAGGGGGTGCCCGAAGGCTCCGATCCGGAGCCCTGAGACGGCGAGGGCGGCCGCCCGTAGTCGTGTCGCGTCCGGTCGCCACGGCGTCCGGACGCATCCCGTTGCCTGATCGAGGCGAATGGGTGGGATAATCTCGGTCCTATTCCCCAGGTCCGCGCCAGGCGGCGCGGGTTTACTGAATGTCAGACACTCTCAAGAAGGTGCTGCTCGGCGCCGTCGTCGGCGCCCTGCTCGTGGTTTTCTACGCTCACGTCAGCGAGGAGCGTGCCAAGCGCGATCCGGCCGCCGCGCTGGGCGGGGGGCCGCAGGGCGGTCCTGCGGCCGGCGTTCGTCCCGGGGGCGGCCCCCCGTCGGGTTCGCCCGGCGGCGGCGCGCCAGGACAGGGTGGACCGGGCAGCTCGGGGATGCCGCCGGTCGCCGTGGTCGCGGCGCCGGTGCGCTCGGAGCGCTTGTCCTTCGAACTCGAGGCGCTCGGTACTGCCGGCGCCAACGAGGCCGTGGACATCACGGCCAAGGTTGCCAACCAGGTGACGGCAGTGCGATTCACGGAGGGACAGCAGGTGCGTCGTGGCGACGTGCTGGTGGAGCTCGACGGCGCCGAGGCGCGTGCCGACCTCGCGGTGGCCGAGGCGGCGCTGGCCGAGAGCCGCAGTCAGTTCAAGCGCTCGCGGGAACTCAATACGACCAAGGTTCTGTCCGACCAGCAGCTCGAGCAGATCGAGGCGACCTTCAAGGCCAACGAGGCAAGGGTGAGCTCGGCCCGCTCGCGCGTCGGCGATACCGTCGTCCGTGCGCCCTTCGCGGGCCGGGTGGGACTGCGCCGCGTCAGCGTAGGCAGCTTGATCAGCCCGGGCACCGTGATCACCACGCTCGACGACACGAGCACCATCAAGCTCGACTTCACCATCCCCGAGACCTTCCTGTCGGTCGTGCGTCCCGGGCTCGAGATCGCGGCGCGCAGCGTCGCCTACCCGGATACCAGCTTCGGCGGACGCGTCTCGAGCGTCGATTCGCGCGTGGATCCGGCGACGCGCTCGGTGACGGTGCGCGCCCTGCTGCCGAACCCGGAGGGCCTGCTCAAGCCCGGCATGTTCCTGACGGTGCGCCTGTCGCGCGGCGCCATGGACGCGCTGCTCGTGCCCGAGCAGGCGCTCGTGCCGGAGCAGGGTGACGTGTTCGTGTTCGTGGTCGCCGACGGCGTGGCCGAGAAGCGGCTGGTGCGCATCGGGCAGCGCCGCGTGGGCGACGTGCAGATCGTCGACGGACTCGCCGAGGGCGAACTGGTCGTGACGGAAGGCACGCAAAAGCTGCGTGACGGCGCCCCGGTGCGGCTCCAGGGCGCGCCGCCCGCGGCCACGGTCGGAGCGGCGGGATGAAGATCTCCGAGATCTCGGTCAAGCGGCCGGTCTTCGCGACCGTCGTGAGCCTGCTGCTCGTCATCCTGGGCCTGCTCGCGTACTCGCGGCTTTCGGTGCGCGAGCTGCCCGAGGTCGAGTCGCCGGTGGTGTCCATCGAGACGACCTATCGCGGTGCGGCCGCCGACGTGGTCGAAACCAAGATCACCCAGATCATCGAGGACCGCGTCTCCGGCATCGAGGGTGTCACCAAGATCACCTCGCAGAGCGTGGACGGCCGCTCGAGCATCAACCTCGAGTTCATCCCGGAACGGAACGTGGACGAGGCGGCCAACGACGTGCGCGACCGGGTGTCGCGCGTCGCCTCGAACCTGCCGCCCGAGGCGGACCCGCCGGAGATCGGTAAGGTGGATTTCAACGCCGAGCCGGTGATCTGGCTCAACTTGTCGAGCAGCACGCTCGACGTGCTCGAGCTCACGGACTACGCGGAGCGGGTGATCGCCGAGCGGCTCGGCGTGCTGCCGGGCGTGGCGCGGGTGCGCTTCGGCGGGGCGCGTCGCTACGCGATGCGCGTGTGGATCGACCGCGAGGCGCTCGCGGCGCGGCAACTCACGGTGACGGACATCGAGAATGCGCTGCGTCGCGAGAACGTGCAGTTGCCCGCCGGACGCCTCGAGTCGTCGCAGCGCGAGCTAACTCTGCGCACCGAGACCGGACTCAACACCGAGAACGATTTCCGCGAGCTGGTGATCGGCCGCGGTGCGGACGGCTACCTCGTGCGGATGCGCGAGGTCGCCGACGTTCGCCTCGCCGCCGAGAACGACCGCACCCTGTCGCGCTCCAACGGCGTGCCCGGGATCAGCATCGGCGTCGAGCAGATCTCGAAGGCCAACACGCTCGAGGTCGCCTCGGCGGTGCGCGAGGAGATGGAACGCCTGCGCACCCAGCTCCCGCCCGGCACGGTGCTCGAGGTGAACTTCGACCGCGCGCTGTTCATCCGCGAGTCCATGAAAGAAGTGGTGTACGCGCTGGTGATCTCGATGCTGCTCGTGCTGCTCGTGATCTACCTGTTCCTCGGCAACCTGCGCGCGACGCTGATTCCCGCGCTCACGATCCCGGTGTCCATCATCGCCGCGTTCATGGTGATGTCGTGGTTCGGCTTCTCGATCAACGTGCTGACGCTGCTCGGCCTGGTGCTCGCCATCGGTCTCGTGGTGGACGACTCCATCATCGTGCTCGAGAACATCTACCGCCGCATGGAGGAGGGCGAGCCACCGCTGGTCGCGGCCGTGGACGGCAGCCGCGAGATCGGTTTCGCGGTCATTGCGACCACCCTGGTGCTCATCGCGGTGTTCGTCCCGATCTCCTTCCTGCAGGGCAACGTCGGCAAGCTGTTCCGGGAGTTCGGCATCACTGTGGCGGCCGCCGTGGCGTTCTCCTCGCTGGTGGCGCTGACGCTGACGCCGATGCTGAGCTCGAAGCTGCTGGCCGGCGGCGCGACGCGCTCGTGGCTGTCGAACTCGGTGGACGCGTTCTTCCACCGCCTGTCCACGGTCTACGACCAGCTGCTGAGGCGGCTGATGAAGCGACCGTGGCTCGTGATCGGCGCGACCTTCGCCGCTATGGGAATCGCGACGCTGCTGTTCCGTGCGCTGCCGAGCGAGCTCACGCCTTCCGAGGACCGCGGCATGATGTTCATCGGCATGACCGGTCCCGAAGGTGCCTCGCTCGACTACATGGACCGCCATGCGCGCCTCGCGGAGGAGATCCTGCTGCGCGAGGTCGAGGGCGGCGAAGTGGTACGCGCCAACATCCGCATCCCGGGCGGCTTCGGCGGCGCGAGCGAGGTCAACCAGGCGCGCGGATTCGTGGTGATGGCGCCGTGGGGCGAGCGCGAGCGCAGCGCGGACCAGATCGCGCAGGCGGTGCGAATGCAGCTCAACCAGATTCCGGGCGTGCGCGGGTTCGTGGGTACACCGGGCGGCTGGGTGCGCGGCGGCGGCTCGCCGGTGCAGATTGTGCTCGGCGGCACGGAGTACGCCGATCTCGTGCAGTGGCGCGACATCGTGATGCAGCGCATGCAGGAGAATCCCGGTCTCACCAACGTGCAGTCGAACTACGAGGAGCGCCAGCCGCAGGTGAGGGTGGCCGTGGACCGCGACCGGGCCGCCGACCTCGGCGTCTCGCTGCAGACCGTCGGGCGCACGCTGGAGACGGTGCTGGGCTCGCGGATCGTGACCACGTTCGTCGATCGCGACCGCGAGTACAACGTGATCCTGCAGGGGCGGGCCGAGGACCGCTCGACGCCCTCGGACCTCGACAACCTGTACGTGCGGTCCGACCGGACGGGCCAGCTCATCCCGCTGTCGAATCTCGTGCAGCTCACCGAGGCCGCCGGCCCGACGCGCCTCAACCGCTTCGATCGGCTGCGCGCCATCACGATCAGCGCGGCGCTCACGCCGGGCTATCCGCTCGGCGAGGCGCTCGATTTCGTCGAGCAGGTCGTCCAGCAAGAGCTGCCGGCTGCCGCGAGGCTCAACTTCGACGGCGAGTCGCGCGAGCTGAAGAACTCGGGCGGCCAGCTGTACATGGTGTTCCTGCTGGCACTGGTGGTGGTGTTCCTGGTGCTCGCGGCGCAATTCGAGAGCTTCCTGCACCCGTTCGTGATCATGACCACCGTGCCGCTCGCGGTCATCGGCGCGCTGCTCGGCCTGTGGATGTACGGCATGTCGATCAACGTCTTCAGCCAGATTGCGGCCATCATGCTGGTGGGACTGGCGGCCAAGAACGGCATCCTGATCGTCGAGTTCGCGAACCAGCTGCGCGACCGCGGCATCGAGTACCGCGAGGCGGTGATCGAGGCCGCCGCGATCCGTCTGCGCCCCGTGCTCATGACCAGCCTGTGCACGGCGTTCGGGGCCCTGCCGCTGATGCTCGCGAGCGGGGCGGGCGCGGAGGCCCGGCAGGCGATCGGCGTCGTGGTCTTCTACGGCGTGATGATCTCGGTCGTCCTCACGCTGGCCGTGGTGCCGGCCGTGTACACGCTGGTCGCGCGCAACACCACGTCGCCGATGGCCGTCTCGCAGCGCCTCGAGAGCCTGCGTGCGGCGATTTCCAGCAAGGCGGCCGCCACCGACTGAGCGAGAACCCGACCATGGCCCAGTCCCCCTACCAGCAGCTCGAGCAGGAATTCCGCCGCCTGCACGCGTTCCGCGGCGCGGCCAGCCTGCTGCGCTGGGATGCGGCCGTGATGATGCCCCGCGGCAGCGCCAGCGTGCGGGGCGAGCAGCTGGCGGCGCTCGAATCGGAATGCCACGCGTTGCTGACCACGCCGCGCGTGTCGCGGCTGCTCGAGCGTGCCGACGCCAACGAGGCGCAGCTCGAGGACTGGCAGCGGGCGAACCTGCGCGAGATGCGCCGCGAGCGCGACCGGGCGATCGCGACTCCGCTGTCGCTGGTGATGCGGATCGCGCGCGCCACCGCCGTCGCGGAGGTGCGCTGGCTGGAGGCCAAGCAGGAGTCCAATTTCGCGCTGTTCGCTCCCCACCTGGAGGAAGTCGTCGCGCTCACGCGCGACAAGGCGCAGGTGCTTTCGCAGGCGCTTGGGCTCGAGCCCTACGACGCCCTGATCGACGGCTTCAGCCCGGGCTTCCTGAGCGCCGAGATCGACCAGCTGTTCCGCGTCGTGTCGCAGCGACTGCCGGGCCTCATCCGCGACTCGATCGAGCTGCAGGCCGAGCGGCCCCCGCTGCCGATCCCGGGCAAGGTCGGCACCTCGAAGCAGCGCTCGCTCGCCGTCGAGGTGATGCGCGCGCTCGGCTTCCCCTTCGACCGGGGGCGCCTCGACGAAAGCGACCACCCGTTCACCGAGGGCGTGAGCGGCGACGTGCGCGTCACCACGCGCTTCGTGCCGCAGGAACCGTTCACGGGACTGATGGGCGTGCTTCACGAGACGGGACAGGCGCTCTACGACCTCGGGCTGCCCGAGGCGTGGCGCGACCAGCCGGTCGGACGGGACCGCGGCATGGCGCTGGAGGAGAGCCAGTCGCTGCTGCTCGAGATGATCGTCGGCCGCAGCCGTCCGTTCCTCACCTACCTGCGGCCGCTGCTCGAGAAGCACTTCGGCGTGAGCGGCCCGGAGTGGGAGGTGGACAACCTGTACCGGACTCTGGCGCGCGTGCGTCGCAGTGCGATCCGCGCGGATGCCGACGAGCTCACCTATCCGGTGCACATCATGCTGCGCTTCGAGCTCGAGAAGCGGATCCTCGACGGCACGCTGCCCGTGCGCGACCTGCCCGAGGCCTGGAGCGAGGACCTCGAGGGCCGGCTCGGGTTGCGGCCCGCGAGCGACGCGGAAGGCTGCCTGCAGGACGTGCACTGGGCGGTCGGCTCGTTCGGTTACTTCCCCTCGTACGCGCTCGGCGCCTTCATTGCCGCGCAGTTCCACGAGACGCTGCGCAACGACCTGCCCGAGCTCGACGAGGAGATCGCCGCCGGCCGCTTCGGCGGCCTGATCGGCTGGCTGCGCGAGAATGTGCACAGCGTGGGCGCCAGTCTGGGCTCGCAGGAGCTGATCAAGAACGCGACCGGCCGCACGCTCTCGGCCGCGCCGTGGCTGCGCTACGCCGAGGGCAAGTACCTCGACGAGGCCGGCTGAGCGTGAACGCCGTGCCCGGTCGCGCGCCTGTGCGTACCTCGAGCACGTTCCGGCGGCTGCAGGCCCGGCTGCGCGGGCTCGCGGGCAAGGCGATCGACGACTACGCGATGATCGCCGAGGGCGACCGCGTCATGGTCTGCCTGTCCGGCGGCAAGGACTCCTACACGTTGCTCGACGTGCTGCTGTCCCTGCAGCGCAGCGCGCCCGTCAGCTTCGAGCTCGTCGCGGTCAACCTCGACCAGAAGCAGCCGGGGTTTCCGGCGCACGTGCTGCCGGAGTACCTCGCGGCGCTCGGCGTGCCCTACGAGATCCTCGAGCAGGACACCTACAGCGTCGTCAAGCGGGTGGTCCCCGAGGGCCGCACGATGTGCGGGCTGTGCTCGCGCCTGCGCCGCGGCCGGCTTTACCGCTACGCGACCGAGAACGGCATCACCAAGATCGCGCTCGGCCACCACCGCGACGACATCGTGGAGACGCTGTTCCTGAACCTGTTCTTCGGCGGTCGCCTGAAAGCCATGGCGCCGAAGCTGCTGTCCGAGGACGGCCGCCACGTCGTGATCCGCCCGCTCGCCTACGTGCCCGAGCAGGAGATCGAGCGCTACGCGCGGGCGCGGCAATTCCCGATCATTCCCTGCCGGCTCTGCGGCTCGCAGGACAACCTGCAGCGCGTAGCGGTGAAGAAGATGCTCGCGGACTGGGAGCGCGAGCATCCGGGCCGCACAGAGACCATCTTCTCGGCGATGCGCAACGTCAGCCCTTCGCAGCTCGCCGATCCGACCGCGTTCGACTTCGCGGGGCTCGACCGGCTGCGAGTGGCGGCAGGCGCGGGCGATGCCACATATGCACCGGACTCCGAACCATGGGAGTCCCAAGGCTGAGGTGCGGGCGCGGGGTGGACGTTCCCCGGGCCGTCGCGCGACAGGACGTCGCGCGCGGAGCCCCCAGGGACGGGTTCACGGCGACCCGGGGAACGTCCACCCCGCGCCCGCACCCGAGCGGAGGCCGCGATCCGAGTCCGCGTTCGTGGTCCTGCCGTATCATGCCGTGATGCGACGCTCCAGCGCCGACCCCGTCGATACCGCGCCGCCCAGGCCGCTCCCCGGGAGTTACTGGGTCGTGCCCGGTCGATTCCTGGTCGGCGAGCACCCGGGCTCGCGGTCGCGCGCCGAAGCGCTGGAGCGTCTGCGCTCGCTGCTGCGAGCCGGGGTGAGCTGCTTCGTGGACCTCACCGAGCCGAGCGAGATGCCGGGCTACGAGAGCTTCCTGCCCTTCTCGACGCCCTCCGGCCGCCGGATCGAGTACCTGCGCGAGCCGATCGCCGACCATTCCGTGCCGACGACGCGCGAGACCATGGCACGGCTGCTGGCCGCGGTGGACCAGGCGCTGGACGCGGACCACGTCGTCTACCTGCATTGCCGCGCCGGCATCGGTCGCAGCGCGATGGCGGCCGGCTGCTGGATCGCCAGCCAGCCGGTCTTGACCGGCGATCCGCTCGAGCGTCTGCAGGTGCTGTGGCGGCAGTCGGAGCAGTCGGCCAACTGGCCGGTCGTGCCGGAGACGGCGGAGCAGGCGGAGTTCGTGCGCACCTGGTCGCCCCGGCACGCTGCAACGCTGCGTCCGGCGCCGGTCGCGGCCGCGCCTTCGATGTACGGCCCGTCGCTGGCGGACCGCGTGCGTGGCGCGTTGCTCGGACTCGCCGTGGGCGATGCGGCGGGGGAGGGCCACGCTCTGAAGCGCCCGCCGACGGGTGGCTGGACGCAGCACACGTCGCTGGCCCTGTGTCTCGCGGAAAGCCTGCTCGAGCTCGGCACCTGCGACGCCCGCGACCAGATGGAGCGCTACCTGCGCTGGCAGCACGAGGGCTACCTGTCCGCCCGGGGCCAGCCCGGGCGGCCGACGCCCGACGTCGCGCGTGCGCTCGCCACTTACCAGTGGCGCGGACTGCCGATGGCGGGCTCGCACGATCCCCGCGACCGGACCACGGCGAGCCTGCCGCGCGTGGTCAGTGCCGTGGCATTCTCAGCAGGCGATCCGGCCGCCGCCGTCGCGCTCGCCAGCGAGTGCTCGCGCACTACCCACCAGTCGCCGGTCGTGCTCGACGCCTGCCGCTACCTGGCCGCCCTGTTCCTGGGCGCACTCGGCGGCGCGGAGCCGAAGGCCGTGCTGGGCGGACTGTACGAACCGGTGGCGGGCCTGTGGTCGGCACGACCGCTGCGGCCGGAGATCGTCGCTGCGGCCAGCGTGCCCGCGGACGCGGCGATGAGCCGCGGAAACTCCGACGTCGTGAATGCGATCACCCTCGTCCGTGCGGCAGTGCTGCAGTCCGGTGACGTACCGGACGCTGTGCAACGCGCGCTCGGCCTGAGTCGCGACCCGGCGCTCGCGGGGGCGCTCGCGGGGTCGCTGGCCGGGGCGTTCTTCGGTGCCGACGCGATCCCGCCGGCCGTGACGGCCGGCCTGCCCGGTCTGGCCCGGGTGGAGGAACTGGCGGCGCGCCTGGCCGCGGCCGCACGGATGGGACGGGCACCTGCAGCGGGATCGCGGCGGTGACCCGGCCGCTGGAACGTCGGCCCGCGCGGCGCGCGCCTGCGTGGACCGAACTCGACGACGAGGCGCTGCTCGACCTGCGCTTCTGCGACCTGCGGCTGAGCCTGGCCAATTCGCGGCTCGAACCCTCCATCGAGCGGCTGTACGGCGAGCTCGCCCGCAAGGGCGTCCGCTTCCGTCCGCACGTATGGCTGGCGGAGGAATGGTTCTCGCCCGACGGCATCCCGGGCATCGCCATTCCCTTCTACGTCGCGCACCCGCGCCTCATGCGGCTCGAGCGCCGCTTCATGCACGAGGTGGAAGGCGGCAACCACAAGTGGCTCATGCGCATCCTGCGCCACGAGACCGGGCACGCGATCGACACGGCCTTCGGGCTGCGTCGCCGCAAGGCCTGGCGGGACACCTTCGGCAAGGCCTCGCGGCGCTATCCGAGCCGCTACTCGCCGCGGCCCGGCAGCCGCAACTTCGTGCTGCACCTCGGCCACTGGTACGCGCAGAGCCACCCCACCGAGGACTTTGCCGAGACTTTCGCCGTCTGGCTGCAGCCTCGTTCGCGCTGGCGCAGCCAGTACGCGGACTGGCCCGCGCTCGCGAAGCTGGAGTACGTCGACCGGGTGATGGGTGAGTTGCATGGCCAGCGCCCGGCCAACCTCGACCGCCGCGTGGTGGAGCCGCTCGCCGAGAACACGCGAACGCTGCGCGAGCACTACCGGCGCAAGCAGGCACGATATGCGCTCGACACGCGGCGCTCCTACGATCGCCCGCTGCTGCGGGTGTTCGTCCCGCGCGAGGCGCGCCCGCGCGCGGTCGCGGCGAGCCGCTTCCTGCGCGAGATGCGGCCGCAGCTCGCGCGGCTGCTGGTGCGGCGGGCACGCATGCACCCCTATCTCGTGAACCACGTGATGCGCACCGCCGTGCAGCGTGCGCGCGTGCTGGACCTCAGGCTCAAGGCCGGGCAGCGCCGGTCCAAGCGGGAGGTGCTCGAGATGCACGAGCGCATCATGATGGAGATGCTGCTGCGCGACCGGGAGAACTACGCCCTATGAAGACCCTTCGCGTGCTCGTGCTGGTGCACGAGACGCTGGTGCCGCCCGAGGATACGAGCGGCTACACGCCACAGCAGATCGACGAGTGGCGCACGGAGTACGACGTCACCTCCACCCTGCGCGCCATGGGCCACGAGGTTCGCGTGCTCGGCATGGGCGACAGCCTCGCCGAGCTGCGCAACGCCGTCGCCGAGTGGAAACCCGACATCGCCTTCAACCTGCTGGAGGAATTCCAGGGCATCGTCACCTACGACCAGCACGTGGTGGCGTTCCTCGAGCTCATGCGCCTGCCGTACACCGGCTGCAACCCGCGCGGCATGATGATCTCGCGCGACAAGACGCTCTCGAAGCAGGTCCTCGCCTACCACCGCATTCCGACCGCGAAGTTCGCGCTGCTGCCGCGCGGGCGGCGCTACCGTCCGCCGAGCCGGCTGCGCTTCCCGCTGTTCGTGAAGTCGGCCACCGAGGACGCCTCGCTCGGCATCTCCCAGGCCTCGATCGTGCACGACGGCCAGAAGCTGAGCGAGCGGGTGCAGTTCATCCACGAGCAGACGAACTCGGACGCGCTCGTCGAGGAGTACATCGAGGGGCGCGAGATCTACATCGGCATCGCCGGCAACGAGCGCCTCACGACCTTCCCGCTGTGGGAGCTCAACTTCGGCACCCTGCCCGACGTGATGGCCGGCATCGCCACGCGCAAGGTCAAGTGGGACCGCAAGTACCAGCAGAAGCACGGCATCGACACCGGGCCGGCACGTGACCTGCCCGAGGGACTCGACCGGCGCGTCGCGCAGCTCGCGCGGCGCATCTACCGCGCGCTCTCCCTGAGCGGTTACGCGCGCATCGACCTGCGCCTGAAGCCCGACGGCAGCGTGTTCGTGCTCGAGGCCAACGCGAACCCGAACCTCGCGCAGATCGAGGACCTTGCGACTTCGGCGCTGTCCGCCGGCGTGGGCTACCAGACGCTGCTCGAGCGCATCATGCGGCTCGGCCTCGCGTACCGGGCAGCGTGGCGCGAGACGTGAGCACGCCGCCGACCGACGCGCGCGCGCAGGCGCAGGCCGCCCTGGCGGCGCTGCGTGCGGGCCGGCACGTCGAGGCGCGCCGACTGTTCGAGCAGGTCATCGCTGCCGGCCCGGCGGATGCGAGCGTCCACCTCGGCCTCGCCTACGCCTGCCTCGGGTCGCAGGACACCGCGGCGGCGCTGGCCGCGACCGAACGCGTGCTGGCGACGGACCCTCGCAACCTCCGGGCGCTGCTCCTCAAGGCCGATCACCTGCAACGCAGCGGCGACGCACGCGCCGCCGTCGCTCACTACCAGGCCGTCGTCAAGGCCGCGTCATCGCAGGGTCAGTTGCCGCCCGACCTCGCCCGCGAGGTCGCGCGGGCCCAGGCGGCGTGCCAGCGTCACGCGACGCAGTTCGAGGCCTCGCTGCGCGAGCGACTCCGTCCCCTTGGTCTCGACGACGTCCCGTCCGGGCGATTCGCGCAGTCGCTCGACATCCTGTTCGGGCACCGGCGGATCTACGTCCAGGAGCCGCGCAATTACTACTTCCCGGGACTGCCGCAGGTGCAGTTCTACCCGCGCGCCGATTTCCCGTGGCTCGACGCCGTCGAGGCGGCCACGGACGACATTCGGGAGGAACTGCGGGCGGTGCTGCGCGAGGACGGGGCCTTTGCACCGTACGTGCAGAGCGCTCCCGGCCGGCCGCGCCCGCAGGGAAACGCGATGCTCGACAACCCCGATTGGAGCGCTTTCTACCTCTGGAAGGACGGCGCCGTGGTGCCCGGGAATGCGGCCCGCTGCCCGCGCACGGTCGCCGCGCTCGAAGGCGTGCCGCTGTGCCGGCTGCCCGATCGCTCGCCCTCGGTGCTCTTCTCGATGCTGCGGCCGCGCACGCGGATCCCGCCCCACAACGGCCTCGTCAACACGCGGCTCATCTGCCACCTGCCCCTGATCGTGCCGCCCGGCTGCGGCTTCCGGGTGGGCAACGAGACCCGCGAGTGGGTGGAGGGCAAGGCCTGGGTGTTCGACGACTCGATCGACCACGAGGCCTGGAACGACAGCGAGCGGACACGCGTGATCCTGCTGTTCGAGATCTGGCGGCCCGAGCTGAGCGCGCAGGAACGCGCGCTGGTGCACGCCATGTTCTCGGCCATGGACGAGCACGCCGGGCAGAAGCCGGCCTGGGAAATCTAGACGGGCCGTGCGGCGGGACTCAGGGGTGCTCGGGCGGGCGACCCTCGTCGGCGAGTTCCCGCCGGGCCCCTTCGATCCAGTCGAGCAGGTGCGGGTCGGCCATCGCCCGATCGACATAGGCCTGCGCCGCCGTCGACAGCGACGCGCCGTAGGTGTTGAACCGCAGCACCACAGGCGCATACATCGCGTCGGCGATGCCGTAGCGGCGACCGAACAGCCACGCGTCCCGCCCGGCGTGGCGGGCGAGGCAGTCGCACCAGAGCGCGTCGATGCGCTCCACGTCGGCGCGCGCCGCCGCGTCGAGGGGCACGTCGAGACCGCGGTCGGCCGCTCGCAGCGACCACGCGGTGCGCATCGCGGCGAATCCGGAGTGCATCTCGGCGCTGATGGAGCGCGCCTGTGCGCGGGCCGACGCGTCGGCCGGCCAGCCCGCACCGCCGGCCCGCTCGTTCAGGTACTCGCAGATCGCCAGCGAATCCCAGACCACGAGGCCGTCGTCGAGCAGTACCGGCACGCGCCGGCTGGGCGAGTAGCGCCCGATCTCGTCGCGAAATCGCGACGTGTCGAGTGGCAGGCGGATCTCCTCGAAGGGGAGACCGAGATGACGCAGCAGCATCCAGGGCCGCAGCGACCACGAGGACAACTGCTTGTCGCCGATGACGAGCTTCAGCATGGTGGGTCGGTTCCCGGGCCGGCGCTGCGCCGGCCTGCTTCAGAGCGTGTGCCCGATATTCTGGAAGTGCGTGCGCTCGAACGCGCTCTGGCAGTCGAAGCAACGGCTCGCGAACGGCGCGGCGCGCAGGCGGGCCAGCTCGATCGGCGAGCCGCAGGTTTCGCAGTCCCCGTAGCTGCCGTCGCCCAGGCGCCGCATCGCCGTGTCGATCAACCGCAGCTCCTCGAGGTCCCGGTCGATCTCCGCGAGATTCACGTCCACCATCAGGTCCGCGAAGGAGTCGTCCTCGAGGTCGCGAACCTGGTCCGCGATCATCGCGTACTGCTCGTGATCGCTCTTCAGCAGCGTCTGGCGGATCTCCTCGCGCAGCTGGCTGGCGCGGGTGTTCATGGTCGCGCGAAGTTCGTCGAGTTGGCGGGCATCCAGGTCGTGGCTCATCGTGGGCTCCCTGCACGGCTCGCGCCCGCATCGCACCGATGCGGGCGGCCGCCCCAAGCATTGTCCGGGCGCCGGTCCGGACCAATAGGGGGATTGCGCAGGTGGCTCTCGCGGATGCTCTCACCGTCGTGGCACTTAGTGATGCCCGGGATGTCATAATTGCACTGCAAAATCCGGATGCGGGGGCGGCGAGGCTGCCGCACCGTCACTGACCAGGAGATGGGAAATGGAGGATTCGGGAACCAAGGGCGTCCGCACTCGTCGGACGACCGCCAAGACGCCGGCTGCAGCGACCAAGGCGCCGGCCGCTCCGGCTAAGAAGGCCGCGGCACCGAAGACGGCGCCGGCGGTCCGCCAGGCCGTCGAGCCGAAGGCGCCTGCCGCGGCCGCGACGACGGTCGAGCGCGACGAAATGGTGCGTATCGCGGCGTATTTCCACGCCGAGCGGCGCGGCTTCGCGCCCGGCTACGAGGTCGCCGACTGGCTGGCGGCGCAGGCGGAAGTCGCCGAGCGCGTCGCACCGGCGACCCCGGCCCAGCCTGCCAAGCCGGCCAAGGCTCCGGCCAAGAAGCGCGAAGGCAGCTGAGCCGCCGCCTGAGGCCATCGTGGATCACGGGCTGCGCTGCTGGAAGTGCGGGGCGTCGCTCGCGGAGTACACGTTGCCGCTGCGACGCCTCGAGGAATGCCGTGGCTGCGGCGCCGAGCTGCACGCCTGCCGCATGTGCGAGTTCTACGATACCTCGAAGGCCAAGCATTGCCGCGAGCCGGTCGCCGAGGAAGTGAAGGACAAGACGGTCGCAAATTTCTGCGACTACTTCCGGCCCACGCCGGCGGCCTACCGGCCCGAGGCGATGTCTGCCGCCGATCGGGCGCGAGCCGAACTCGAGGCCCTGTTCGGCAAGCGATGAGGCTGTCATCCTGACCGGCCATCGGGCCGCGATCCCACGGAGCCTTCGAGCCATGACCCTGAGCCGAGCGATCATCCCTGCCTGCTGCGCCGTCCTCGCGCTCTTCGCCGCGACCGAGGCGACCCGTGCCGCGCCCGCCGCAGCCGAGAGTCTTGCCCCGGTGCGTCCCGACATCTACGCGCCCGTGACGCTGACGGCCGACCTCGGCTCGCTCACGGCCAAGGAGCGCGAGATGGTGGGCCTGTTCATCGAGGCCGCCGAGATCATGGACGGGCTCTTCTGGCAGCAGGCCTACCCCGGCGACCACGCGGCGTTGCTCGCGCGCATCGACGACCCGGCGATGCGCCGCTTCGTCGAGATCAACTACGGTCCGTGGGACCGTCTCGCCGGCAACGCACCGTTCGTGCCGGGCGTGGGCGCCAAGCCCCCGGGTGCCGGCTTCTACCCGCTCGACCTCACCAAGGAGGAGTTCGAGCGCGCCAACCTCCCGGGCAGCCGCGGCGAGTACACGGTGCTGAAGCGCGACGCCAAGGGCCGGCTCGAGGCGGTGCCTTACTCCGTGCACTGGCGCGAGCCGCTGGAAAAAGTGGCCGTGCTGCTCGAGCGCGCCGCGAACCTCGCCGAGGATCCCGGCCTGCGCAAGTACCTCGAGCTGCGCGCCGCCGCGCTGCGCACCGACGAGTACCGTGCGAGCGACCGGGCCTGGCTCGACATGAAGGACAACCGCCTCGACCTCGTGATCGGACCGATCGAGACCTACGAGGACAAGCTCTACGGCTACAAGGCCGCCTTCGAGGCCTACGTGCTGGTCAAGGACCTCGAGTGGAGTAAGCGGCTGGCGAAGTACGCCGCGATGCTGCCGGCGCTGCAGCGCGGCCTGCCGGTGCCGGACGCCTACAAGGCCGAGACGCCCGGCACGGACTCCGACCTCAATGCCTACGACGTCATCTACTACGCGGGGGACTGCAACTCGGGCTCCAAGACCATCGCGATCAACCTGCCGAACGACGAGCAGGTGCAGCTCGAGAAGGGCACGCGGAGGCTGCAGCTCAAGAACGCCATGCGCGCCAAGTTCGACTCGATCATGGTGCCGATCGCGGGCGAGCTCATTACGCCCGAACAGCGCGGGCACGTCACCTTCGACGCGTTCTTCGCCAACACCATGTTCCACGAGGTCGCGCACGGGCTCGGGATCAAGAACACGTTGGACGGCAAGGGCACGGTTCGCGACGCGCTCAAGGAACTCGGCTCCGGCATCGAGGAGGGCAAGGCGGACGTGCTCGGGCTCTACATGGTCACGAAGCTGCACGAGCAGGGCGAGCTCGGCGGCAAGCTCGAGGATTACTACGTGACCTTCCTCGCCGGCATCTTCCGCTCGGTGCGCTTCGGCGCGGCCTCTGCCCACGGCGAGGCGAACATGGTGCGATTCAACTTCTTTGCCGACCGCGGTGCCTTCGCCCGGGATGCGCAGGGCCACTACCGCGTGGACATGGCGGCGATGCGCCGCGCCGTGGACGAGCTGTCGGGCGTGCTGCTCAAGCTGCAGGGCGACGGCGACTATGCCGGCGTGCAGGCGCTCACGAAGCAACTCGGCGTGATTCGTCCGCAGCTGCAGGCCGACCTCGACCGGCTGTCGAGCCGCGCCATCCCGGTGGACGTCGCGTTCACGCAGGGCAAGGCCGTGCTCGGCCTCGACTGAGACGGAGCCGGCCATGACCCTCATCACCCGCGTGCTCGAGGGTCGGCCGCGCGACCTCGGTGGCTTCAGCGTGCGTCGCGTGCTGCCGGCGCCCGGCCTGCAGACGGTCGGTCCGTTCATCTTCTTCGACCACATGGGGCCGGCGAGCTTCGCCCCGGGCGCCGGCGTGGACGTGCGCCCGCACCCGCACATCGGCCTCGCGACGGTCACGTATCTCTTCGCGGGCGCGTTCATGCACCGTGACAGCCTCGGCACGGCGCAGCTGATCCGTCCGGGCGACGTGAACTGGATGGTCGCCGGCCGCGGCATCGCGCACTCCGAGCGCACGCCGCCGGCGGAGCGCGCGGCGCGGGGCGGCGCGGCGATCCACGGCATCCAGACCTGGATCGCGCTGCCCCGCGAGCGCGAGGAGACTAAGCCGTCCTTCGAACATCATCCGGCGGCCACGCTGCCGGAGTTCCGTGAAGGTGGCGCAACCCTGCGCCTGATCGCGGGCGCGGCCTTCGGGCAGTGCGCGCCGACATCGGTGTTCTCGCCGATGTTCTACGTGGCGGTCGAGCTCGAGGCCGGGGCCGAGACCTGGCTGCCCGACGACTACGACGAGCGGGCTGCCTACGTCGTCGAGGGCGACATCGAGGCGGCGGGCAACCGCCACACGGTCGGCGAGATGATGGTGTTCGCGCCCGGCGAGCGGGCATCCGTCCGTGCGGTGACCGCCGCCCGTGTCATGCTGCTCGGCGGCGCGCCGCTCGATGGCCCGCGCCAGATCTGGTGGAACTTCGTCTCGAGCAGCGCCGAGCGCATCGAGCGAGCCAGGCTCGACTGGAAGGAGGACCGCTTCGCCGCCGTGCCGGGTGACGACGAGCGCATCCCGCTTCCGGATCGTTGATCGGACACGGCTACGCTACCGCACGGCCGTCGCGCAGCCGCGGCGGGTCTCCTCGCCCCATTCGACGATCATGCGGTGGTCGAACTCGTCGCCCGACATGTCGTCGAGGCAGATCTCCCGGGACACCGTGACCTTGAACGGCCCTTTGTCCGTGTCCGCGATGAAGACGCGCACGCCGGTCTCCGCGCCATCGCGCTCGGTGACCGTCGCGAACTCGTGGCGCTCCTCGCCGAACATGGCGACGTAGGTGAGGCGCGTGCCGGGGCCGATCTCCACCAGCCAGCCGGGCTCGTTGCCCGTGCCGCGGTAGCGCACGCCGCGTTCGCGGGCGTCCGCCAAGAGGGACCGGGCCCGCAGCTCGCGGCACTCGACCGGCGCGCTGCCCGAGCGTTCGAAGGTGGCGGTGCTGCCCTTGGTCCAGAACGTGATCGAGCCGTCGGAGTACCTGGCGCCCGAAGCGCTCACCACCTGCGGCAGCTTGCGCGGACCCTCGTGCAGGTCGAGGGTGATGGCGTCCTCGCGGTACAGGTTCTTCATGTTCAGCGTGAGCCCACCGTCGCAGTCCCAGACGTAGGCGCGCAGGACGCCTTCCGGGGGCGCCACGTCCGCGGGCGGAGGCGTGGCGGGCACGTCGGCGGCCGGCGCGACGGCGGGCGGTGGCTCGGCAACGGCGGGTGCAGCGGCCTCCTCGGCGGCGCGCTCGCAGCCGGCCAGCGTGGCCAGCGCGGCGAGCAGCAGGGAGGCAGGGGCCAGCGACGGAACGCAGCGATGCATGTCAGTCCTCCGGGACCGCAGGAAGCCCGGAATTCTAGCCGACGCCGCTCGGTCGCAAGCCGCTCGATCGAAGTGCTTCAGCAGCGCTCCGCGTGCAGCCGGCCCTTGAGTTCGCGCCAGCGATTCCACAGCCGCGCAGCCTCGCGCGAGGAGTAGCCCGCGCGCATCCGGTCGTCGAGGTCGTCGAGCTGCCGCTGCAGCGTGGTGCAGCGGGTCTCGGCGGTACGGCCCGTCCCGCCGCGGCCGTCCGGCTGCGGTCGCGGACGAGTGGTCGCTCGCGGCGCCGGCGGCGTGGTGCTGGGCACGGCGCCCGGCGCCGGGACATCGACCGCCAGCGTGCGTGGCTGGAGCGCGGAGCTGCACGGCCGGTCGGCAAACACCGGCACGCCGCCGTCCCGGCAGACGAAGACCGCGCGCTGCCGTGCGGGCTCGGCGGGCGATGCCGATTCGAGGGCGGCGGAATCGCCGGCCGCTGCGGACGCGAGCAAGACGACAAGTACGCGCGCGGCCGGCGGCGCCAAGATCGGACGAGTGTCGGAGCGCTGGTCCCGCATGATCGACCCTCCCAAGCGGATGGGGACGAGCATGCGCTGCGCGGTGGGTCAGGGCACCGCGGATTTGTGTCGTGATTGCGCAGTATCGGCTTGCGCCGCGAGTCGCCTCAGGTCACGCGCGGCCCGCGTTGGCGTCGGTCGGCGTGTGGAAGTACTGGCTCTCCTCGGAGAACTGCTCGATCAGCCGCCTGAGCTCGGCGGTCCGGGCCTCGGAGGTGCTGATGGGCAGGCACTCGTCGCAGCCCGGATCGCCACAGGGCTGCCGCGAGTACAACCAGTACTGCACCGCGCCGGCGAGCAGGCCGTCGGCGATGTCCCACAGGTCGGCCTTCTCGTCGTTGTCGGCGATCTGGTTGCCCAGATCGATGGCCTGGCCGAATGCCTGGTCGAACGTATGGGCTTCGTCGCTCATCAATACACGCTCGATAGTCTATTTAAAACAGAGAGTTGCATTTACTTTCAAATGCCGGCTTTACCAAGCGCGTCGAGCACCGCCCGGATTGCGCCCGCCAGCCCCGGGTGACCGGCTTCGAGCCGCACCGCCGCCCCTTCGAGGGCGTCGCCGTGCTCGCCGGGCGCAGGGGCGGCAGCCGGGGCCTCGAGCACGCGCCGGATGTCCGCGAGCACCGTCTCGAGCAGGGCGCGATCGTCGGGGCTCAGGCGCTCGGCACTGCCGAGTTCCGTGTGGAGGTCGCGCAAGGTTCGCTGCAGGTCGGTCATGATTTTCCCGGTTGAGCCGCTGTCCGCCGACAGTTTAGCAGCGGCTACCGGCCGTATCGCGTCCCACGCGTTCGCCTACAATCCGAGCCACCCGGCCCGCGATCGCGGGTTCGGCGAGCCCTTCCGGTCATCGAGGACTGCCATGCGTTACATCCCGCTCGCTCCACTGCTGCTCGCGACCGCCTGCGCCTGCGCGGTTCCCAGCGTCGCGAACGCCGCGGGACCGCGCTTCGAAGTCACACCCTTCGTCGGTTACCGGATGGGAGGAAGCTTCGAGCAGGAGGCCACCGAGACCAGCCCGGCCCGCGACGCGGATCTCGACGACGGCAGCAGCTGGGGCGTCGACCTCGGCCTGTACCGCGACGGCAGCTCGTTCTACGAGCTGCTGTATTCCACCCAAAGCACGAGCATGGACAGCTCCGACCCGACGCTCTCGCGGGTGGACGTGCAGACCGACTACTACCATTTCGGCGGCACGCTGCTGTTCGCGGACGAGCAGTGGATGGTGCCTTACCTGTCGCTCACCGCCGGCGCGACGCGCTTCAGCGCCGACGACTACGACTCCGAGACCAAGTTCTCGATGAGCCTCGGCGGCGGCGTGCGCCTGCCGTTCAACGACCACCTCGCCGCCACGCTGGGACTGCGCGGCTACCTGACCTTCGTCGATTCGGACACCAACTTCCTCTGCGTGAGCGGCGGCGAGGAGTCGGGCTGCCTCGTCAAGTCGTCCGGCAGCACGTATTTCCAGGGCGAGGCACAGCTCGGGTTCACGCTGCGATTCTGAAAGCACGTCCGCTCGTCGCGCCTCAGAGCAGCACCCGCTCGATGCCGCCGGCGTTCGCGCGGCGGACGTAGTCGGCGAGCCAGTCCGGCCCGAGCCGGTGCTTCGCCAGTTCGATCACGATGTAGTCGGCGTCGGTACCCGCGTCGTCGTCGTAGCGCTTGAGCCCCTGCAGGCAGGACGGGCACGAGGTGAGGACCTTCACCTCGCCCCGGAACCCGTCCTCCCGGAGCCGCGCGGCACCCTTCTCCATCTCCTGCTGCTTGCGGAAGCGCACCTGCGTGGCGATGTCGGGGCGCGACACCGCGAAGGTGCCCGACTCGCCGCAGCAGCGCTCGTTGCGCGCGATCCACCCATTGGAATCCGCGTTCATGAGCGCGTTGACGACCGTCAACGAGTCGTGGGTCTTCATGGGCGAGTGGCAGGGCTCGTGATACATGTACCGTGCGCCCGTCGCGCCCTCGAGCCGCACGCCCTTCTCGAGCAGGAACTCGTGGATGTCCAGGATGCGGCTGCCCGGGAAGATCTCGTCGAAGCGGTAGTCCTGCAACTGGTCGTGGCAGGTGCCGCAGCTCACCACCACGGTGCGGATGTCGAGGTAATTGAGCGTGTTTGCCACCCGATGGAACAGCACGCGGTTGTCCGTGATGATCTTCTCCGCCTGGTCGAACTGCCCCGAGCCCCGCTGCGGATAGCCGCAGCACAGGTACCCCGGCGGCAGCACCGTCTGCACGCCCGCGTGCCACAGCATCGCCTGGGTCGCGAGCCCGACCTGCGAGAACAGGCGCTCGGACCCGCAGCCGGGGAAGTAGAACACCGCTTCCGAGTCGCTCGAGGTGCGCACTGGGTCGCGAATCACCGGCACGTAATTGCGATCCTCGATGTCGAGCAGGGCACGCGCCGTGCGCTTCGGCAGCCCGCCCGGCATCTTCTTGTTGACGAAGTGGATCACCTGCTCGCGCAGCGGCGGACGGCCGCCGGTCGTCGCCGGCGGACGCCTGGTCTGCGCCTTGCCGAGCACGCCGAGCGTCCGGTGGCCGAGCCGCTGGGCCTTGTAGCCCCAGTCGATCATCAGCTTGCGCGCCACCTTGATGGTGTCGGGGTCCGTGGTGTTCAGGAACAGCATCGAAGCGGCCTTGCCCGGATCGAAGCGCTGCTTGCCCATGCGGCGCAGCAGGTCGCGCATCGCCATCGACACGTCGCCAAAGTCGATGTCCACGGGGCAGGGCGTCTCGCACTTGTGGCAGACCGTGCAGTGGTCGGCCACGTCCGAGAACGCGTCCCAGTGCCGGATCGACACGCCGCGTCGGGTCTGCTCCTCGTACAGGAACGCCTCGATCAGCAGCGAGGTGGCGAGGATCTTGTTGCGCGGCGAATAGAGCAGGTTGGCGCGCGGCACGTGGGTCGAGCACACGGGCTTGCACTTGCCGCAGCGCAGGCAGTCCTTGATCGCGTCCGCGACCGACGCGATGTCCGACTGCTGCATGATGAGCGACTCGTGGCCGAGCAGGTTGAAGCTCGGCGTGTAGGCGCGGCCGAGGTCCGCACCCGGCAGCAGCATGCCCTTGTTGAAGCGGCCTTCCGGGTCGATGCGCGCCTTGTAGGCGCGGAACTCCGCGGTTTCCGCCTCGTCGAGGAACTCGAGCTTGGTGAGGCCGATGCCGTGCTCGCCGGAGATCACGCCGCCGAGATCCCGCGCGATGCGCATGATGCGCGCCACGGCCCGGTTGGCCTCCTGCAGCATCGCGTAGTCGTCGGAATTGACCGGGATGTTAGTGTGGACGTTGCCGTCGCCCGCGTGCATGTGCAGGGCGACGAACACGCGACTGCGCAGCACCCGGCTGTGAATCGCCTCGAGGTCGGCGAGCAGCGGCGCGAAGGCGCCGCCTGCGAACAGCCGGCGAAGCTCGCTGCGCAACTCGATTTTCCACGACACGCGCAACGTGCGGTCCTGCAGCAGGTCGAAGACGCGCATGGCCGGGTCCGCCGCGACGCGCCGGCGGAATTCCTCAATCCGGCCCTCGTAGCCGAGAGCCTGCAGTTCCGCCAGCGCGCCGGCGAGCGGACGGTCGAGGTGGTGCGCCAGCCACTGCCAGCGGCGGCGCACCGTGGCGACGGCCTCGACGGCCCGCTCGATGCGGTCGCCGAGCAGTTCCTCGCGTGACAGCCGGTCGGTTTCCGCCTCGCCCGTCTTGCCGACGCGCGGCTCGCCGGAGAGATAGGCCTCGAGCGCGGCCAGCACCGCCAGCTTGTTCGCGAGTGACAGCTCGATGTTGATGCGCTCGATCGCGTCCGTGTACTCGCCCATCCGCTCGAGCGGGATCACCACGTCCTCGTTGATCTTGAACGCGTTCGTGTGCCGGGCGATGGCGGCGGTGCGTGCGCGGTCGCGCCAGAAGGCCTTGCGCGCCTCGGCCCCGACCGCCACGAAGCCCTCGCCGGCGCGGGCGTTGGCGAGGCGCACGACCTCTGCCACGCAGCGGCCGACGGCTGCCTCGTCGTCGCCGACCACGTCGCCGAGCAGCACCATCTTGGGCAGCGCACCACGCTTCGAACGGGTCGCGTAGCCCACGGCGCGCAGGTAGCGCTCGTCGAGGTGCTCGAGGCCCGCGAGGCGCACGCCGTGGGTGTGCTCGGCGCGGGCGAGGTGATCGCGGATCTCGACGATCGCCGGGATGGCCTCGCGCGCCTGGCCGAAGAACTCGAGGCAGACGGTGCGGGTGTGCACGGGCATGCGGTGCACGATCCAGCGGGCCGCCGTGATCAGGCCGTCGCAGCCTTCCTTCTGCACGCCGGGCAGGCCGCCGAGGAACTTGTCGGTGACGTCCTTGCCGAGGCCGGCCTTGCGGAAGCGGCGGCCCTCGATCTCGAGGCGCTCGCTGCGGATCACCCGCGCCCGGTCGGGCGGGCTGCCGCCGTCCTTCCACACGAGATCGAACACCGCGACCGCGGCGTCGTGGATCCGCCCGAGGTTGTGTCCCACCCGGGTCACCTCGAGCCAGTGGCCTTCCGGGTCCACCATGCGCCACCAGGCGAGGTTGTCGAGCGCCGTCCCCCACAGTACGGCCTTCTTGCCGCCGGCGTTCATCGCGATGTTGCCGCCGATGCAGGAGGCGTCGGCCGAGGTGGGGTCCACCGCGAACACGAAGCCGCCGGCAGTCGCTGCCTCCTCCACGCGGCGGGTCACCGCGCCGACCTCGGTGAGCAGCGTGGGCACGGGCGTGTCGATGCCGGGGAGAGCGACGTGCTCGACCGCGCCGACGCGCTCGAGCTTCTCCGTGTTGATCACCGCCGCAGTCGGCGTCAGCGGAACGGCACTGCCCGTGTAGCCCGTGCCGCCGCCGCGTGGGATCACCGTGAGCCCGAGCGCGATGCAGGCGCGCACCAGCCCGGGCACCTCGTCCTCGGCGTCGGGCGTGAGCACGACGAACGGGATCTCGACGCGCCAGTCGGTGGCGTCGGTGGCGTGAGCGACGCGCGCGTACGGATCGAAGCACACGTTGTCCGCGCGTGTGTGGCGGCCGAGCTCTCGCTGGGCCCGGCGTCGCAGTGCATCGGTCGCGGCGAACGACTGCTCGAAGTCCGTCACCGCGCCGCGCGCGGCCTCGAGCAGGCGCGCGACCCGGGCGTCGCGGTCCGGGTCCTGCGCGTCACGGCGCCGGTCGATCTCGGCGAGGCGGTGGTGCAGCGCCTCGATCAGCAGCCCGCGCCGGCGCGGGTCGTCGAGCAGGTCCTGCTCGAGGTACGGGTTGCGCTGCACCGCCCAGATGTCGCCCAGGACCTCGTAGAGCATGCGCGCGGAGCGTCCCGTCCGTCGCTCGGTGCGCAGCTGGTCGAGCAGGCTCCAGATCTCCGCCCCGAGCAGCCGGATGACGATCTCGCGATCGGAGAACGAGGTGTAGTTGTAGGGGATCTCGCGCAGCCGGGCCGGTGCGTCGAGATCGCGGCCGGCGCTGGCGAGGGGCCCGGCGGACGGCTCTGCGGGTTGGGCGTTCACTTGGGGCGGCGGGCCGGTTCCTCGGGGACGCCGGACTCAGAACTTCCAGATCAGGTTCAGCTGCACGCCGTCGAAGGACGGCGTGCCGGTGGCGTTCTCGAAGTCCACCCATCGCATGGTGTAGGCGCCGTCGGCGGCCAGCACGTCGCTGAAGTCGTAGCGCATGCCCACGCCGAGCTGGTAGGCGAGACCGTCGACTGTTCGGGTGTCCTGGAAGCTGGTGCAGACGTAGCCGTACCAGGGATGCCACCAGCAGCCGATCTCGGGCGGCGCGCTCGCGACGTTGGTGTCCACCCAGGACCAGCCGACGCCGCCGGCGACATACGGCGTGAACGGACCGGTCAGGAAGTTGTAGACGACGTCGAGCATCAGCGACGTCGAGTCGAGGCTGCCCTCGCTCGTGAAGGACTCGCCCGGGTCGTCGCCCGCGATCTCGACCTCGTAGTCCTTCTGGTCGTAGCCGAAGGTCGCGCCGAACTGGAGCCGGTCGTTGAAGTGGTAACCGACGCCGAGCAGGAAGCCGACGCCACTGTCGATCTCGGCCGTCGTGCCCCCCTCGAAATCGACGTCCGCGGAGTTCGCGAGTCCCGCACCCACCCGGACCTCCCAGCGGCCCGCCCGCCCGGACGGATCGGTCGGCGGCGCCCCTGCACCGGTCTCCTGCGACATCGCCATCCCGGCGGTCGCGCCCATGCCGGTCGCGGGGGCGCGCATGAGGTCCGGCGCGTTGGCGTTATCCGTGCGAATGGCCCGGGCAACGGCCGCGAGGTCGTCCATGCCGAGGCGGCGATAGGCCTGCTCACCGATTTTCAGCGCCTCGAGCGCTGCCGGGGCGCCGTCGTAGCTCTCGATCAGGTTGCGCGCGCGGTTCAGCGCGCCGACGTAGGCGCCGCGCTTCATGTAGTACTTGGCCACGGCCAGCTCGTAGTCGGCGAGGCGGTTGCGCAGGTAGACGATGCGCTGCCGCGAATCGGCCGCGTACGGGCTCTTCGGGTAGCTCTGCACCAGAGTCTGGAAGGACTGCAGGGACTGGCGCGCCTCCTGCGGCGGCCGCTTGGTCATGTCGGCCTTGAACACGCGCTCGAGCCAGTTGGCGCCCGCCTCGAAGTGCACCAGTCCGCGGATGTAGTAGGCGTAGTCCACGCGGGGATGCGTCGGGTTCTCGCGGATGAACTGGTCGGCCTGGTCGATCGCCGAGTCGGCCTCGCGGTTCTTGTAGTAGGCGTACATCAGGTCGAGCTGGGCCTGCTTGGCGGGCTCGCTGAACGGGTACCGCGCCTCGAGCGTCTCGAGCTTCCGGATGCCTTCCGGGTAGTTGCCGCCGGCGATGTCGCGGACGGCGTCGCTGAAGATCCGCTCCGGCGAGCCCCGCATCTCGGATTCCTGGCCACGGCCCTGGCAGCCCGACACCGTGGCGACGGCGAGCAGGACGACGGGCACGATGAGCAGTTGTCGGCGGTAGGGCAGCTTGGGCACGCCGGCGTGGGCCTGTGGGTCGGACGCGGAGCTGCGAAGTATATCGAAACGGCGTCCCCGGCGGACCTCGGTACACTTCCGGCCGGCCCTTTGGACACAATCGCCGCCCATGACCGGCCCGTTGCTGCAGATTTCACTCACGATCCCGCCGGAGCACGCGGGCCAGCGTCTCGACCAGGCGCTCGCCTCGCTGCTGCCGGAGTACTCCCGCAGCCGGCTCAAGTCGTGGATCGAGTCCGGCGAGATCCGGGTGGACGGCGCGCCGCGGCGGCCGCGCGACAAGGTCAGCGGAGGCGAGTCGGTGGCCTTGGCGGCGACGCTGCCCGCGGAGACCCGTGCGCTGGCCCAGCCGATCCCGCTCGCGCTGGTGCACGAGGATAAGCACCTCCTCGTCGTTGACAAGCCCGCCGGCCTGGTCGTGCATCCGGGGGCCGGCAATCCGGACCGGACGCTGCAGAACGCGCTGCTGGCGCTCGATCCCGCGCTCGCCGCCCTGCCGCGCGCGGGCATCGTGCACCGGCTCGACAAGGACACGAGCGGCCTGCTGGTCGTGGCGCGGACGCTGCCGGCGCACACCGCTCTCGTGCGCATGCTCGGCGAGCGGGAGGTGCACCGCGAGTACGAGGCCGTCTGCCGCGGCGTGATGACTGCGGGCGGCACCGTGGATGCGCCCATTGCCCGCCATCCCACCGACCGCGTGCGGATGGCGGTGCGCGACGGCGGGCGCGAGTCGGTCACGCACTATCGCGTGATCCGCCGCTACGAGGGGTACACGCACGTGCGCGTGCAGCTCGAGACCGGTCGCACGCACCAGATCCGCGTGCATCTCGCGCACGCCGGCTACCCGATCGTGGGCGACCGCGTCTACGGCGGCCGGCTCACCCTGCCCAAGGGTGCGAGCGAGGCGTTGCGCCAGGCCCTTCGCGAGTTCCCGAGGCAGGCGCTGCACGCCGCGCGCCTGCAGTTCGACCATCCCGTGACGGGCAAGCCGCTCGAGTGCCGCAGTCCGCTGCCGGCGGACATGCTCGAGCTGCTCGAGGCGCTCGCGACCCTCGAGCCGGCCCGATGACCGCGACCGCCATCCGCTGGATCGCCCCGGACTGGCCGCTTGCCGGGCGGGTGAAAGTCGTCTCCACGCTGAGGAGCGGTGGCGTGAGCGAGGGCGCCTATGCGTCGCTCAACCTGGCCGACCACGTCGGCGACCGACCCGGGGCGGTCGCCGCCAACCGGCAGCGGCTGCGAGAAGCGGCGCAGCTGCCGGCGGAGCCACTGTGGCTCGAGCAGGTGCACGGCGTGGACGTCGTGCGGCACGCCAACGCGGCGACCGGCGTGCGCGCCGATGCCGCGGTGGCGTTCGAGCCGGGTCGCGTGTGCGCAGTGATGACGGCCGACTGCCTGCCCGTGGTCCTGGCCGACCGCGATGGAAAGCGCGTCGCCGTCGCCCATGCCGGGTGGCGCGGACTGCTCGGCGGCGTCCTCGAGGCGACGGTCGCCGAACTGGGTGGAAAGGCCTGCGACCTGCATGCCTGGCTCGGGCCCGCCATCGGCCCGGACGCTTTCGAGGTCGGCGCGGAAGTCCGCGAGGCCTACGTCGCCCGCGTGCGTGGCAGCGAGGCCTGCTTCCAGGGCAACGATCGCGGCCGCTACTTCGCGGACCTCTACCGGCTGGCGCGGCTCGTGCTCGAGTCGACCGGAGTGGGCGAGGTGCACGGCGGCGGCTGGTGCACCCACCGCGACCGCGAGCGCTACTTCTCGTTCCGCCGCGACGGCGTCACCGGTCGCATGGCGACGCTGGCGTGGCTCGCTTGACGACCGTGCTAGGCTGACCCGAAAAGACCCCAGCGCGGATTCCCCGTGAGCACCCTCGGCCTGATCGTCGCCTTTACGGCCCTGAGCGGCTTCCTGAGCGCGCTTGCCGCCTCCGCCTTCCTCGCGCTCGGCACGGCGCGTCGTGCGGCCGTGCTGCCGCACCTCGTGAGCCTCGCCACCGGTGCGCTCCTCGGCGCAGCCTTCCTCGGGCTGATGCCCCATGCGCTCGACACGCTGGGGCCCGGGGGGACGCACGCCGTCGGGCTCGCGCTGCTGACCGGCATCCTGACCTTCTTCCTGCTCGAGAAGTTCGTGCTGTGGCGGCACTGCCACGACGACCCCTGCGAGATGCACTCCCCGAGCCACGCCGCGCGCGACGCGGCTTCGGCGCGGATGATCCTGATGGGCGACGGCTTCCACAACGTGCTCGACGGCGTGCTGGTGGCGGCGGCATTCATGACGGACACCCGGCTCGGCATCGTCACCGCGGCCGCGGTGTTCGCGCACGAGATCCCGCAGGAGGTCGGGGACCTTGCGATCCTCCTCCACGGCGGCCTGTCGCGCCGCCGCGCGCTGGCCCTCAACCTGCTCACCAGCCTGACCTCGGTGGTGGGCGGCGTGGCGGCCTACTTCGCGCTCGGCGCGGCCCTGCACCTGTTGCCGTACGCGCTCGCGTTCGCGGCCTCGAGCTTCATCTACGTGGCGGTCGCGGACCTCATCCCGGGCCTGCATCGACGCGTGGACCTGCGGGCCGGGCTCGAGCAGGTGGTGTTCATCGGTCTCGGCGTGGCCCTGGTTTATTTCACGCACCAGCACGCGCATTGAGGCGCGGGTCCCGGGTCCGGCCGGCACGGCGGCCGCAGGGCCTCATCCGCCCCCAGCCCTTGACCTCATCCGCGGCAGCCCCCACCTAGGGGTCAACCGACGCCCACCAGGGAGCCTCCCCCCATGCGCATGGACAAGCTGACCTCCAAGTTCCAGATGGCCCTGGCCGACGCCCAGTCGCTGGCCCTCGGCCGCGACCACCAGTTCATCGAGCCGGCCCACCTGATGATGGCGCTGCTCGACCAGCAGGGCGGCACGGTCCGGCCGCTGCTCGAGAAATCGGGCGCCAAGGTCAGCCTGCTGCGCTCGCGGCTCGGGGAGGCGCTCGACCGCCTGGCGAAGGTGGAGGGCGCGGGCGGCGAGGTGCACGTCTCGAACGACCTCTCGAAGCTGCTCAACCTCACCGACAAGATCGCGCAGAAGCGGGGCGACCAGTACATCTCGAGCGAGATCTTCATCCTCGCGGCGCTCGAGGACAAAGGCGGGCTTGGGCTCCTGCTCAAGGACGCTGGCGTGGTCAAGGGTGCGGTGGAACGTGCGATCGACGAAGTGAGGGGCGGCGAGAAGGTCACCGACCCCAACGCCGAGGAACAGCGCCAGGCGCTCGAGAAGTACACCATCGACCTCACCGAGCGCGCCGAGCAGGGCAAGCTCGACCCGGTCATCGGCCGCGACGACGAGATCCGCCGCACCGTGCAGGTGCTGCAGCGGCGTACCAAGAACAACCCCGTGCTGATCGGCGAGCCCGGCGTCGGCAAGACCGCGATCGTCGAGGGCCTCGCGCAGCGGATCGTCAACGGCGAGGTGCCCGAGGGCCTGAAGGACAAGCGCATCCTCGCGCTCGACATGGGCTCGCTGATAGCCGGCGCCAAGTTCCGCGGCGAGTTCGAGGAGCGGCTGAAGGGCGTGCTGAGCGACCTCGCCAAGCAGGAAGGCCGAGTGATCCTGTTCATCGACGAGCTGCACACCATGGTCGGCGCCGGCAAGGCCGAGGGCGCCATGGACGCCGGCAACATGTTGAAGCCCGCGCTCGCGCGCGGCGAGCTGCACTGCGTCGGCGCCACGACGCTCGACGAGTACCGCAAGTACGTCGAGAAGGACGCGGCGCTCGAGCGGCGCTTCCAGAAAGTGCTGGTGAACGAGCCCTCGGTCGAGGACACCATCGCGATCCTGCGCGGCCTCAAGGAGCGCTACGCGGTGCACCACAAGGTCGAGATCACCGACCCGGCGATCGTCGCCGCGGCGACGCTCTCGCACCGCTACATCGCCGACCGCCAGCTGCCGGACAAGGCCATCGACTTGATCGACGAGGCGGCCTCGCGCATCCGCATGGAGATCGACTCCAAGCCCGAGGAGCTCGACCGCCTCGACCGGCGCATCGTGCAGCTCAAGATGGAGCGCGAGGCGCTCAAGAAGGAGAGCGACGAGGCCTCGAAGAAGCGCCTGCTGGTGCTCGACGAACAGTTGAGCGGCCTCGAGCGCGAGTACGCGGATCTGGAGGAGATCTGGAAGGCCGAGAAAGCCACTGCGCAGGGAGCCGCGCACATCAAGGAAGAGCTCGAGCGAGCCCGACTCGATTTCGAGGCTGCGCGCCGCGCGGGCGATCTCGCGCGGATGTCCGAGCTGCAGTACGGAAAGATCCCGGAGCTGGAGAAGCGCATCCAGTCCGCTCAGGAGTCGGAGTCGAAGGCGCCGACGCTGGTGCGCAACAAGGTCACCGACGAGGAGATCGCGGAAGTCGTCTCGAAGTGGACCGGCATCCCGGTCTCGAAGATGCTCGAAGGCGAGCGCGACAAGCTGCTGCGCATGGAAGAGGCTCTAGCCAAGCGCGTGGTCGGTCAGGACGAGGCCGTCAAGGCCGTGTCGGACGCGATCCGCCGCTCGCGCGCCGGGCTCTCCGACCCGAACCGCCCGAACGGCTCGTTCATGTTCCTCGGCCCCACCGGCGTCGGCAAGACCGAGCTGTCGAAGGCGCTGGCGGAGTTCCTGTTCGACACCGAAGAGGCGATGGTGCGCATCGACATGTCCGAGTTCATGGAGAAACACTCCGTGGCGCGGATGATCGGCGCGCCCCCGGGCTACGTCGGCTACGAGGAGGGGGGCTACCTGACCGAAGCCGTCCGTCGGCGGCCCTACTCGGTGATCCTGCTCGATGAGGTCGAGAAGGCCCACCCGGACGTCTTCAACGTGCTGCTGCAGGTGCTCGACGACGGGCGCCTCACGGACGGGCAGGGCCGCACGGTGGATTTCCGCAACACCGTGATCATCATGACCTCGAACCTCGGCTCGCAGCTCATCCAGGAACTCGCCGGCGAGGCGAACTACGCAAAGATGAAGTCCGCGGTGATGGAGATCGTCGGCCAGCATTTCCGCCCCGAGTTCCTCAACCGCGTGGACGACGTCGTCGTGTTCCACCCGCTCGCGCGGACCCACATCCGCTCGATCGTGGACATCCAGGTGGGGTACCTGCGCAAGCGCCTGGCGGACCGCGAGATCGAGCTCGAGCTCGACGATGCGGCTCGCGACCTCATCGGTGAGGCAGGCTTCGACCCGGTGTACGGCGCGCGGCCGCTCAAGCGGGCGATCCAGCACCAGCTCGAGAACCCGCTCGCCCAGGCGATCCTGCGGGGCGACATCGGGCCGGGCGACCACGTGATCGTCACGGTGGGCGAGGGCGTGCTCGCCTTCCGCAAGGACGGCGCGACCGCGGACCGCGGGTCGGCAAAACTCGGCAAGGGTCCCAGGGCCGCTTCCGTATAATCACGCGTCCCGGCACAACGAGACCCGACCGCAGCCATGCCGATCTACGAATACCAGTGCGACAAGTGCGGGCATCACCTCGAGGCACTGCAGAAGATCTCGGACAAGCCGTTGCGGGAATGCCCGGAGTGCGGCAAGCACAGCCTGAAGCGACTCATGTCCGCGCCGCTGTTCCGGCTCGCCGGCAGCGGCTGGTACGAGACCGACTTCAAGTCCGACAAGGAAAGCAAACGCAATCTCGTGGAGAAGGGCGAGCCGGAGCCTGCGAAGACCGAGGCCAAGACGGAGGCGCCGGCCGAGACCAAGACCGAGGCCAAGCCGGTCGCCGGGCCCGCCGCGTCTGGGGAATCCAAATCGCGAACGGTGGTCGCGAAGCCCGCCGCGAAGAAGGCAGCGCGCTCCGGGCCAAAGGCGCCGGCCCGCAAGCAAAGTCCAGCGCGCGGCAAGAAGCGCTGAGAGGTTCGCCGTGATCGACGAATCACCGGAGGCCGCTGCCGCGACGGCGCAGAAGGCACATCCAAAGGCACGCGCCTTCCGCAACTACCTGATCGGCGGCCTGCTGGTCTGGATCCCGATCATGGTCACGGTCTGGGTCTTCCGCTTCCTGACCCGCATTCTCGACAATTCGCTCGTTCTGCTCCCCCCGTCCTGGCGGCCGGAGGCCCTTTTCGGTCACTACGTCCCGGGCGTCGGCATTGCGCTGTCGTTGCTGCTGCTGTTCGGGACCGGCGTGGTCGCCCGGAACCTGTTCGGCAAGCGCATCGTGACGGGTATCGAGGACTTGGTGCGCCGGATCCCGGTGGTCGGCGCCGTGTACGGCGGGGCAAAGTCCTTCAGCGAGACCGTCCTGACCGACAAAGGCCGATCTTTCAAGCAAGTGGTGATGGTCGAGTTTCCACGCAAGGGCATCTTCAGCGTCGGCTTCATCACCTCGCACGAGCTCGAGGAAGTGCAGGCGAAGACAGAGCAGGAAGTCACGTGCGTCTTCGTCCCCACGACCCCCAATCCGACCACAGGATTCATCGTGCTGGTGCCGAAGGACGAAGTCGTCATGCTGGACATGACAGTCGACGAGGCCTTCAAGATGCTGCTCACGCTCGGGGTCGTGGTCCCCACCTGGAAGAACAAGCCGGTGGACGGCCGCCTTGCACCGCCGCAGAGCGGTCCGTAACATCCCGCCCCCACTGCAATTTCCGGCCATCGCGCGCCGGTAGCACCGCCTGGAACGAACATGCCCATGCGAACTCACTACTGCGGCGAGGTCAACGAGCGCCTCGTCGGTTCCACCGTCGCCGTCGCGGGCTGGGTCCACCGGCGGCGTGATCATGGCGGCGTGATCTTCGTGGACCTGCGCGACCGCAGCGGCCTGCTGCAGCTCGTGTTCGACCCGGACGTGGCTGCGGTCTTCGCGGAGGCCGAGCGCGTGCGCGGCGAGTGGGTGCTCAGGGTGGAGGGCAAGGTGCGGCTGCGTCCCGAGGGTACGGTCAATCCGAACCTCGCTTCCGGCCGGGTCGAGCTGCTCGCCACCTCGCTCGAGGTCCTGAACCGCTCCGAGCCGCTGCCGTTCCAGCTCGACGAGGAGGTGCGCGAGGAGACCCGCCTCAAGTACCGCTACGTGGACCTGCGCCGCGACGTGATGCAGCACCGGCTGCGCCTGCGCCACGCGGTGACCCGCGCGATGCGCGAGTACCTCGACGGCCACGGCTTCGTGGACGTCGAGACGCCGATGCTCACCAAGGCCACGCCCGAGGGCGCGCGTGACTACCTCGTGCCGAGCCGAACGCAGTCTGGCAAGTTCTTCGCGCTGCCGCAGTCACCGCAGATCTTCAAGCAGCTGCTGATGATGGCGGGCTTCGACCGCTACTACCAGATCGTGCGCTGCTTCCGCGACGAGGACCTGCGCGCCGATCGCCAGCCGGAGTTCACGCAGCTCGACGTCGAGACGTCCTTCCTCGCCCGCGACGAGATCATGGGCCTGATGGAGGGGCTGATCCGCGAGTTGTTCTCGAAGGTGCTGGGCGTGACGCTGCCCGACCCGATCCCGCGCATGACCTACGCCGAGGCGATGCGCCGCTACGCTTCGGACAAGCCCGACCTGCGCGTTTCGCTCGAACTCGTGGACGTCGCCGACCTCGTGAAGGACAGCGAGTTCAAGGTGTTCTCGGGCCCGTCGGTTGACCCCGAGGGCCGCGTGGCGGCGCTGCGCGTGCCGGGCGGCGGCGAGAAGCTCTCGCGCAAGCAGATCGACGACTACGCGGCTTACGTCGCGCGCTACGGCGCCAAGGGCCTCGCCTACGTCAAGGTAAACGACGCCGCGAAGGGGCGCGACGGGCTGCAGTCGCCGATCCTCAAGTTCCTGTCGGATGGGGCCGTGGCGGGGCTGATGGAGCGCACCGGTGCGCAGACGGGCGACCTCGTGTTCTTCGGCGCGGACAAGGCGAAGGTGGTCAACGACGCGCTCGGGGCGTTGCGCCTCAAGGTCGGCGAGGATCTCGGACTGGTCGAGGAGGGCTGGCGGCCTCTGTGGGTCGTCGACTTCCCGATGTTCGAGTGGGACCCCGACGCGAAGCGCTGGGCCGCCATGCACCACCCGTTCACCGCGCCGGTCGACGACGACCCGGCGGCACTCAAGGCGGACCCGGGTGGCGCGGTCGCCCGCGCCTACGACATGGTGCTGAACGGTTCGGAGATCGGTGGCGGTTCGGTGCGTATCCACCGCAACGAGATGCAGTCCACCGTGTTCGAGATGCTCGGCATCGGCCCGGAGGAGGCGCAGAAGAAATTCGGCTTCCTGCTCGAGGCGCTGCGCTACGGCGCACCGCCGCACGGCGGCATCGCCTTCGGCCTCGACCGTCTCGTGATGCTGATGGCGGGTGCGGAGTCGATCCGCGACGTCATCGCCTTCCCGAAGACCCAGACCGCGAGCTGTCCGCTCACGGACGCGCCGACCGAGGTGTCCGAGCAGCAGCTGCGCGACCTGCACATCCGCGTCAGGACGCCGGTCAAGGAGTGATGTCCGGCGAGCGCGTCGTCCTGGTCCACGGA
>Ga0209391_10000048_pt1 | contig 39022 bp, 34 predicted proteins | sample PPLLak3March2015_FD_187246 | JGI IMG/M metagenome (GOLD analysis project Ga0209391, IMG submission 187246) | Freshwater sediment microbial communities from Prairie Pothole Lake near Jamestown, North Dakota, USA - PPLs Lake P7 Core (1) Depth... | ecosystem: Environmental > Aquatic > Freshwater >...
GCAGGATCCGTTTGCGAACCACCTCGCGCGGCTGGTCTTTCCGGAAAAGACGAACGAGTTCCGGGTGACGGTCGATCTGGTGGCGCAGATGGCCGTGTACAACCCGTTCGATTTCTTCCTCGAGCCGAGCGCGGAGACCTTCCCGTTCGTCTACGAGCCCAGCCTGCGCCATGACCTGCTGCCATACCTTGCGCGCGAGCCCGTCACGCCGCGACTGCGCGACTTCCTGGCCAGCGTCGACAAGCGCGAGCAGCGCACGATCGACTTCCTCGTCGAACTGAACCGTCGGCTCCAGCACGAGGTCCGGTACCTGATCCGGCTCGAGCCCGGCGTTCAGACGCCTGAGGAAACGCTCCAGCTCGCGGCCGGTTCCTGCCGCGACTCCGGCTGGCTGCTGGTGCATGTCCTGAGGCACCTCGGGCTGGCGGCGCGGTTCGTGTCGGGCTACCTGATCCAGTTGAAGCCCGACGTGCAGGCGCTCGACGGCCCGTCCGGGACCGATCACGACTTCACCGATCTGCACGCCTGGTGCGAGGTCTTTCTGCCAGGCGCGGGTTGGGTCGGGTTCGACCCGACCTCCGGCCTGATGGCAGGCGAAGGGCATCTGCCTGTGGCCTGCACGCCGGAGCCGACGACGGCGGCGCCAATCAGCGGCCTGGTGGACGACTGCGAGGTCGAGTTCGAGCACACGATGAAAGTGACGCGCATCTACGAGGCGCCGCGCGTCACCAAGCCCTACACGGACGCTCAGTGGCGGGGGCTCGATGCGCTCGGCCGCCAGGTCGACTCGGATCTCACGGCGATGGATGTCCGGCTCACCCAGGGCGGTGAGCCGACCTTCGTTTCAATCGACGACCGGGACGGAGCCGAGTGGAACACGACCGCGCTCGGTCCGACCAAGCGCCGCTACGCCCTCGACCTGCTGCTGCGACTGAAGGAGCGCTATGGAGCGCAGGGTTTCCTGCACCTGGGCCAGGGCAAGTGGTACCCCGGCGAACAGTTGCCGCGCTGGGCTCTGTCGATCTGCTGGCGGACCGATGGCGAACCCTGCTGGCACGACGCGGGCCTCTTCGCGGACGAGCGCGAGCCGTGCTCCTATGCACCGGTTGACGCCGAGCACTTCATGCGGCGCCTGGCGCAGCGGCTCGGCATCGATGGCAGCTTCGTGTTGCCCGGCTACGAGGACACGATGTACTACCTGTGGCGCGAGCGGCGCCTGCCGTCCAACGTTGATCCGTTCGACGCGCGGCTCGACGACGAACTCGAGCGTGCGCGCCTGAGCCGTGTTTTCGGGCAGGGCCTCGCCAGTCCGGTGGGCTATGCACTGCCGATCCGCCGCGACCTGTCACCGGACGGCTCGGCGCGCTGGGCCAGCAGCCACTGGTACCTGCGCGGCGAGCGGCTCTATCTCGTGCCGGGCGACTCGCCGATGGGTTATCGGCTGCCGCTCGATTCGCTGCCGTGGACGGCCGCGGAAGACCAGGCGCTGCCGGTCGAACGCGATCCCTTTGCGCCGCTTGAACCGCTGCCGCTGCACGCCGACATTCGCGCCGTGTACGCGCCGCATGCCGTCGGTGGCGGCTTTGCGGAGGGTGGCGCCGTCGCGCTGCAAGCGGGGTTCGAGTCGCCCGGCGGGAGCACGGGCGCGCGGGTGGCCGACAGGAAAGCCGCGCAGGCGGCGTCCGAGAGCGCGCCACGGCGCTTCGAGTCGGCGGCCACCATCACCCGGACGACGCTCTGTGTGGAGGTGCGCGACCCCCGCCGGGCCAGCGGTCCGGTGGCCGAAGGCGAAGCCGGCGCGAGCAAGCTGCTCTACGTGTTCATGCCGCCGCTGCCGGCGCTCGAGGACTATATGCAGCTGATCGCTGCAGTCGAGGCGACGGCGGCGGAGCTGAAGGTCCGCATCGTGCTCGAAGGGTATCCACCGCCGCGCGACCCGCGCCTGAAGCTGCTGCAGATCACGCCGGATCCGGGCGTCATCGAGGTCAACATCCATCCGGCGTCCAGCTGGGAACAACTGGCCGACCACACCGAAACGCTGTACGAAGCGGCGCGCCTGTCGCGCCTGTCGACCGAGAAATTCATGCTCGACGGGCGCCACACGGGCACGGGGGGCGGCAACCACATCGTGCTGGGCGGTGCCACGGCGGACGACTCACCGTTTCTCCGGCGGCCCGACCTGCTCGGCAGCCTCATTGCGTACTGGCACAACCACCCGTCGCTGTCGTACCTGTTCTCGGGCCTGTTCATCGGACCGACCAGCCAGGCGCCGCGCGTCGACGAGGCACGCAACGACCAGGTCTACGAACTGGAGATTGCGCTCGCTGAACTGCGCCGTCGCAGCGGGGACGGCGTGGCGGCGCCGCCGTGGCTTGTGGATCGAGCCCTGCGCAATATCCTGATCGACGTCACCGGCAATACGCATCGCTCCGAGTTCTGCATCGACAAGCTCTACTCGCCGGACGGACCCACCGGCCGGCTCGGGCTGCTCGAGATGCGCGCCTTCGAAATGCCGCCGCACTGGCAGATGAGCCTTGCACAGCAACTGCTGCTGCGTGCGCTGCTGGCGCGCTTCTGGAAGACTCCCTACACGCAGCGGCTGACGCGCTGGGGCACGGAGCTGCACGACCGCTTCCTGCTGCCGACCTTCGTCGAACTCGACTTCAAGGATGTGCTCGGCGAACTGGGACAGGCGGGCTACGCGATGGATCCCAAGTGGTTCGCGCCGCACTTCGAGTTTCGCTTCCCGCTGTTCGGGGAGGTCGCCGTGCAGGGCATTCAACTGTCGCTGCGCGGCGCGCTCGAGCCCTGGCACGTCATGGGGGAGGAGGGCGCCGGCGGCAGTACGGTGCGCTACGTTGATTCTTCGCTCGAACGGGTCGAGGTGAAGGTGACGGGGCTGAACGACAACCGGCACCGTGTCTGCGTCAACGGGCGGGCGATGGCACTGCAGCCGACGGGGCGCACCGGCGAGTCGGTGTGCGGCGTCCGCTATCGGGCCTGGCAGGCGGCGTCATCGCTGCACCCGACGATCGGCGTGCACGCGCCGCTGACCTTCGATATTGTCGACGCCTGGATGGAGCGCTCGCTCGGTGGCTGCCGATACCATGTCGCGCACCCGGGCGGTCGTAACTACGTGACCTTTCCTGTCAACGCCTACGAAGCGGAAAGCCGGCGCCTCGCGCGCTTCTTCACGATGGGACACACGCCCGGCCGCATGGTTGTCGAGGCGCCGCAGCGCAGCCTCGAGTTTCCGTTCACGCTCGACTTGCGCCGCAGCTAGATGCCGCCGACCGGAAATGAAATGCGCGCGGCTGGCCCAGGCTGCGGCCGGCGAAGATGACGCAGTCGCTCTTTGATTTCGATCCTGAACACGACGCCGCGACACTGGTGACGCGGCTGGCGGCGCGCGCGCCCGCAGGCCACCACGACGAGTTGCGGGCTCCGGACGGCACGCTGCGGCGACCGTGGCGCGAGTTCTTTGCACACCTCGGTCCAGGCGGGTTCGCCGACCTGCCTCGCCGCCGCGGCACCATCGAGCGTCAGGTGCGCGACGACGGCATCACTTACAACGTCTACAGCGACGACGGTCGCAGCGAACGGCCATGGTCGCTGGACATCTTTCCTTACCTGATCGAAGCCGACGAGTGGGCCCGCATCGAGGCCGGCGTTGCGCAACGCGCGAAGCTGCTCGCCGCGATCATGGCCGATGCCTACGGACCGCAGCAATTGCTGGCGGCCAACCTGCTGCCACCGGCGCTGGTGCTGGGGCATCCCGGCTACCTGCGACCGCTGGTCGGACAACAGCCTCCGGGCGGCACGTTCCTGCACATCGTCGCCTTCGACATCGCGCGTGCGGCCGATGGGCAGTGGTGGGTGGTCGGCCACCGGACGCAGGCGCCTTCGGGCCTCGGCTATGCACTGCAGAACCGGTTGATCGTGTCACGCCTTTTCCCCGAGGCATTCCGGCAGATGAAGGTGCAGCGGCTGGCCGCCAGCTACCGGCGCCTGCTCGACATGCTGCAGCGCCTGAGCCCACGCGCCGACGGCGAGGCGGCCCGCCTGGTGCTCCTGACGCCGGGGCCGTACACGGAAACGTACTTCGAACATGCCTATCTGGCGCGCTACCTGGGCATTCCGCTGGCCGAGGGCAGCGACCTGACCGTGCGCGACGAGCGCGTCTTCCTCAAGACTCTGCACGGCCTGCAGCCGGTGCACGGCATTCTGCGACGGCTCGACGACGACTATTGCGATCCGCTGGAACTGCGGCAGGACTCCACGCTCGGCGTGCCGGGGCTGCTGCGCGCGGTGCGCGCCGGGCGCGTTCTTCTTGCCAACGCGCTGGGCTCGGGCTTCCTGGAATCGCCGGCAATCAATGGTTTCCTGCCCGCAATCGCTCGGCGCGAACTCGGCGCTGACCTCCTGTTGCCGTCGCTTGCAAGCTGGTGGTGCGGCGAGCGTGCCGCCTACTCGCGCGTCGTGGATACCTTGTCCGACAAGGTCGTGAAGCCCACGTATCCGTCGGGCGCACAGCGACCCGGTTTCGAGGCCGCCATCGGTGCGACGCTGCTGCCGTCGCAGATCACCGCGCTGCGCCGTCGCATCGAGGCCGATCCTGACGCGTACACGGTCCAGGCCTATCTGCCTTTGCCGATGGCCCCAACCTTGCACGACGGCACGGTGCTGCCGCGCGCTGCCATGCTGCGTGTGTACGCCATCGGCGACGGGGCAGGTCAATGGCACGTGATGCCCGGTGGCCTCACGCGCATCGCGATGACCGAACAGCGTGTGGTGTCCATGCAGCGCGGTGGTGCCAGCCAGGACACATGGGTACGCACGGTTGAGCCCGTGGACTCGTTCTCGATGCTGCCGACGCCGTTGCGGGCCGACGAGCTCCCCGGCCCGCGGCGGATCGTGTCGAGTCGTGCCGCCGAGAATCTCTTCTGGATGGGACGGTACGCCGAGCGTGCCGATCAGGCGGTCCGCCTGGCGCGTGCCGCGCTGACCCTGATCGGGGACGACGCCCGGGCGCCGTCCCCGGTGCTGGACGCGCTGGCCGTGCTGTGTGAGGAGCAAGGCCTGGTACCGGCCGCCGTACCGTCGCCGGCCAAGTCGGTCGCCGTCTTCGAGCGCACGCTGATTTCGGCGCTGGCCGACCGCAATGGCAGCAGCGTCGCGTTCAATCTGGCAGCACTCGTTCGGTCTGCCGGGCATATCCGTGACCGGCTGTCGGCCGATCACTGGCGGCTGGTCGCCGCTACCGCCGATCGCTTTGCTGCGGACTGTGCCAGCGCCGTCGCCGACGATGTTTTCTCGGCGGACGAGGCCGTGGCGGCCCTCGGGCAGATGGCCGTACAGCTTTCGGCCATTACCGGCGCGCAGATCGACCACATGACGCGCGATGATGGCTGGCGCCTGATGACGATCGGTCGGCAGCTCGAGCGGCTGGGCACGCTTGCGCGGGCCCTGCACCTGCTGTTCGAAACCCAGGCCATCGCGCGCGAAGACGGCTACGACCTCGCGTTGCAGCTGTTCGACAGCACGATCACTTACCGTGCTCTTTACCAGCGCCGCTTCGAGGTGCCACCGCTGATCGACCTGCTGGTGCAGGAGTCCGCCAACCCACGCTCGTTGCGCGGAATAGCGCGGCGACTGACCGAACAGATCGAGCGCCTCGGTACCCCGGGTGCGGCGAATCTGCTTCCGCATCTGCCGGCACAGGACGCGTGGCCGGAGCTGAAGCCATTGACCGCGACGGGACCGGATGGGCGGCACGCCGCGCTGCTGGAACTGACCGACCGCCTCGTGCACGGCACGCGTGCGCTTTCGGATGCGATCGGTGCCAGTTACTTCAGCCATGCCTCCGACAACTTCAGGACGGTGAACGTGTGACGGACGGGTCGGAGCTAATCGTCACGCACCGGACCGTGACGCACTATGCCGCGCGCGTCGAGGTCGCTTATCACTGTGCGTACCTGATCCCGCGCCAGGATGGTCGGCAGCGCGTCCTCGACGCCCACCTGACCATCGACCCGGCGCCGTCGCAATGCGCAGATACGCGGGATTCGTTCGGCAATGTGCGGACCGACTTCGCGCTGTACGTGCCGCACGAGACGTTGGTGGTGGACATCCGTAGCCGGGTTGCCATCGCCCCGCGGCCCGATCCGCTGAACCCGGCCGAAAGCTCACCATGGGAGGCGGTGGCGTCGGGCCTGCGCTATGCGCTCGACGCGTCGTTCCATCCCGCCAGCGAGTTCGTCTTCGCCTCGCCCTACGTGCCGCTGCTGACCGCGCTGCGCGACTACGCGCAGCCGAGCTTTCCGCCGGGCCGAAGCTACCTCGCGGCGGCCGCGGCGCTGATGGCACGGGTTCACCGCGACTTCACTTACGAGCCGGGCGTGACGGAGATCGACACGCCGCTGATCGAAGCGTTCCGGCTGCGACGCGGTGTATGCCAGGACTTCGCGCACCTGATGCTCGGCATGCTGCGGTCGCTCGGCCTGCCCGCGCGCTACGTCAGCGGCTATTTGCAGACGCAGCCGCCACCCGGACAGGCCCGGCTGCTGGGTGCCGATGCGTCGCACGCCTGGATCTCGATCTGGTGCCCCGTGCTCGGCTGGGTGGACCTGGACCCGACCAACGACGTCGTGCCCGACGCCAGCCACGTGACGGTGGCGGTCGGCCGTGACTACGGCGATGTGGTGCCGCTGCGCGGTGTCATCCAGGGCGGCGCCAGCCACACGCTGGAGGTTGCCGTGGACGTGGCGCCGGCCGTCGAGCGCGCGGCTTAGTGTCGAGTTCGTGGGCCCGCGAGTGCCCTACTGCGCGTACCAGCCGCCGTCGACGTTGTAGGCCACGCCGCGAATCTGGTCGGCCGCCGGCGAGCAGAGGAAAACGGCAAGCCCGGCCAGCTGCTCGGGCGTGACGAACTCCATGGACGGTTGTTTTTCGCCGAGCAGTGACTGCTTCGCATCGTCCTGGCTGAGCTTGTCACGCTCCGCCCGGGCGTCGACCTGCTTCTGCACCAGTGAAGTCAGCACCCAGCCGGGGCAGATCGCGTTGACGGTCACCCCGGTCCGCGCGGTTTCGAGCGCGACCGACTTGGTGAAGCCGACGATGCCGTGCTTGGCGGCAACGTAGGCCGACTTCTCGGCCGAGGCTACCAGCCCGTGGACCGAGGCAATGTTGATGATGCGGCCCCAGCCGGACGCCTTCATTCGGGGTAGCGCGAGCCGCGTCGTGTGGAATGCGGAGCTGAGGTTGATCGCAATGATCGCGTCCCAGCGCTCGACCGGAAAGGTCTCGACTGGCGACACATGCTGGATGCCTGCGTTGTTCACGAGGATGTCGATCCGGCCGAACGCAGCTTCGGCGGCGCGCACCATGGCTTCGATCTGGTCCGGCTTGCTCATGTCAGCACCGTGGTAGAGCGTCTTCACTCCCGTCGTCTGGATCTGCTTCTCGATCGCCGCAATCGCGGCGGGTTCGCCGAAGCCATTCAGGACGATGTTCGCGCCCTGGCCGGCGAGCGCCGTCGCCATGCCGAGTCCGATGCCGCTCGTCGAGCCGGTGACCAGCGCAGTCTTGCCTTTCAGCATGGGGAGCCTCCTTGAGTCTGCGACGAGTATGCCACCGGGCCGACTACAATTTTTGGAGGAGGTGTCCAGTGGCAATCGAACCAACCGGGACCGCGGTGGCATCCGCACGCGAAGAGCCGCACCTGCATCGCGTGCAATGCATGAGTCCGGCGGGGCTGCATGCGATGGCTTACGCGGAGTGGGGCGATCCGGCCAACCCCAACGTCCTCGTGTGCGTGCATGGGCTGACGCGCCTCGGACGGGACTTCGATCGCCTGGCGCGCGCGATGACGGACCGCTACCGGGTCATCTGCCCCGACGTCGTCGGGCGCGGCCGCAGCGACTGGCTGCGCAATCCGGCCTTCTACGCCGTGCCCCAGTACGTCGCGGACATGGTGACGCTCATTGCGCGTCTTGATGTAGAGCGCGTCGATTGGGTCGGTACCTCGATGGGCGGCCTGATCGGCATCGCGCTGGCCGGCCAGCCGGAGTCGCCGATCCGTCAGCTGGTCATCAACGATGTCGGCCCGGCGCTGGGAGCGGCGGCGATCGCGCGCATTGGCTCGTACGTGGGACAACCAGTCTCGTTTGCCGGCCTCGAGGATGCCGTGGATTACGTGTCCATGACCGCCGCGCCGTTCGGGTTGAAGACGCGCGAAGACTGGCGCGAGCTGGTCGCGCCGACGCTGCGGCGCGAGGGCGACCGCTTTGTTTTTCACTACGACCCGGCGATCGCGACGCCGTTCAAGTCGGTGACGCCCGAGGCGGCCGCGGCGGGAGAGGCCGCCATGTGGGCGCTGTATGACCGCATCGCGGCGCGGACCCTGCTGGTGCGTGGCGCCCAGTCTGACCTGCTGACGGCCGAGACAGCGGCCGCGATGAGCACGCGGGGACCGCGACCGCTGCTGGTGGAGGTCGACGGAGTCGGCCATGCCCCGACCTTCATGCCTGCCGACCAGATCGCCTTCGTGCGCGACTTCCTGCTGGCGGGGCTGACTTCCCCGCCCGACTCCGGCGACAGGGCCTAGAAGACGCCGCTGGCGAGGCCGGCGGCGAGCGCCGCTCCAAGCTCACGTGCCGGCGCCAGGTCGTGCGGCGCCACCTGCTTTGGAGCGAGGATGGCCTCGGGGGTCTGTGCACCGTTGCGCACGATCAGCGGCGGCGCAATCTCGCGCAGGCGCAAGCCCGTGGCGATGCGCTGCACCTGCCGCGCCGCACCGGCGCCGTCGGTGCCGGCCGCGATGATCGCGGCATAGGGCCGGCCGTTCACCTGGTCCAGTACGGCGTAGTAGACGCGATCGAAGAAGTCCTTCATGAGCCCTGCCATCGTCGCCAGATTCTCGGGCATCACGAAGACATAGCCATCGGCCGCCAGCACATCGTGCGGCTGCGCCTGCGGTGCGCGCAGCAACCGCGTTTGCAGGTCGGCTTCGCTACCGGCGCCTTCGGCCGCCGCCCGCGCGAGCTGCTCGGCCGCGCCGGTCATCGAGTGATAGACGATCAGGAGCGACTTCATGCGGCAACGCGCGGATCCTGCCGAAAGAACGCGGCGAGCAGCGCGTACCAGTGCGGAAAGGCCCGCTCCAGTCGCGCCGGATCGACGAAGAACGCTTCCGACGAGACGGCAAAGAACTCGCCTTCGTCCTGCGCGGCATAGGCATCGAGCGGCAGGTGCGCGTAGTAGGGGTCGGCGGCGCTGGACTCGGGATCGATGTCCCGCGGCAGCTCGCCTTCGATGATTTCGAGTTCCGCGACGAAGCGCGCATAGGCGTCGGCCAGAGTGTCACGCCAGCGGCGTGCATCGAGTCCGGGATGCAGGGCCGCGGAGAACGGCGGTACGCCATCGGCGTCGCCGTTCATCAGGTCGATCTTGTGGGCGAATTCGTGGATGACGACCGAATACGCTTCGCCTTCGCTCGTGCCGGCCGCCTGGGTGTCCTCCCACGACAACAGCAGCGGGCCGCCATCCCAGGCTTCCCCGGCGATCGGTTCCGTGTACTCGTGTACGACACCGTCGTCGTCGGTGAGGCTGCGCGGCACGAGGAACTCGCCCGGATAAACGACGATGCTGGTCCAGCCGCGGTACCAGTCGAGCCCCAGGTTCAGCACGGGAAGGCAGGCCTGGACGGCGATGTTGAGCTGGATCTCGGCGCTCAGTTCGAGTCCGGCGGCACCCGCCATCTCCTTGGTGGCCAACAACTGTCCTGTGAGCTTGCGCAGCCGGACTTGGTCCTCGGCGCTGATCCGGGCCACGAACGGCAGTGAAGCCACCGTGGCCTCCCAGAGGTCGTCTGGCAGCACAACGGTTGCGCCGCCTGCGAAACGGCTCCAAAGCGTCCTGAGCATCGGGCCATTGTGCCGCAACGGGTTCTGCGCGCGGGCGGGATAATCGCGCCATGGTCAGTCCTACAGTCATGGAAGCTAAGGGCGCGGACGCGGGCACCCCGCTCGATGCCGCCGCGACGCGCGCGCTGGTGGAGCCGCTCTACGCCGGCAAGTCGTTGCGCACGGGCGAGCCGTTCATTGCGCATGCCGACGGCATCGCCACGATCGTGGCAACGCTGCGCCCGGATGCCGATCTGCTGGCTGCCGCCCACCTGTTTGGCGTGTACGACGTCCTGCGCGATCCGGACGACTGGCTGCGCAGCCGCTTCGGCGCCACCGTGGCGCAGCTCGTCGCCGATCTGCGCCAGCTGATGCGGCTGTCGGAACTAACACGCTCCCGTGAAGAGTCGCGGGGCCGCAGCAACCCGAATGACCAGGCCGAGGCGCTGCGACGGATGCTGCTGGCGATGGCGAACGACCTGCGCGTCGTGCTGCTGCGACTCGCGTCGCGCCTGCAGACCCTGCGCTACTACGCCCTGAGCAAGGCGGCGGGTGCCGAGCCCATCGCACGCGAGACGCTGGACCTGTATGCGCCGCTCGCCAACCGCCTCGGTATCTGGCAACTGAAGTGGGAGCTCGAAGATCTCTCGTTCCGCTTCCTTGAGCCTGAAACCTACAAGGCGGTGGCGCGCCTGCTGGACGAGAAGCGGGTCGAGCGCGAGTCCTTCATCGACGCCGCACTCGCGCGCCTGCGTGGCATGCTCGCCGAGGCGGGCATCCGCGCCGAGGTGACCGGCCGGCCCAAGCACATCTACAGCATCTACAGCAAGATGCGCAGCAAGGGGCTTGCCTTCGAGCAGGTGTACGACGTGCGCGGGATGCGCGTCATCGTCGACGAGGTGGCGCAGTGCTACCAGGTGCTGGCGCTGGTGCATTCCGCCTGGACGCCGGTCGAGAGCGAATACGACGACTACATCGCCCGCCCGAAGTCCAACGGCTACCAGTCACTGCATACGGTGGTTGGGGATGACGCGGGACGGACCCTCGAGGTCCAGATCCGCACGCGCCGCATGCACGAGCACGCCGAACTCGGTGTCGCCGCGCACTGGCGCTATAAAGAGGGCGGCAAGGGCCGCGACGACGACGAGGGCCGCGTGGCCTGGCTGCGACAGCTGCTCGCGTGGCGCGCCGAAGTGGATGCGCCTCCGGCGGGCGTGCCGGTGCCGGAAGAGCGCATCTATGTGTTGACGCCGCAGGCGCGGGTCGTCGAGTTGCCCTCCGGCGGCACCCCGCTCGACTTCGCGTACCACATTCATTCCGAGCTGGGACACCGCTGCCGCGGCGCGCGTGTCAACGGCGCGATGGTTCCGCTCAACACGCCGCTCGCGACGGGGCAGACCGTGGAAATCGTTTCGGCCAAGAGCGGCGGCCCGAGCCGCGACTGGCTCAACCCGGAGCTCGGCTACCTGCGCAGCGCGCGTTCGCGTGCCAAGGTCAGGCAATGGTTCAACGCGCTTGAGTTCGAGCAGTCGGTCGCCGCCGGACGCGAAGTCGTCGAAAAGGAACTGCAGCGCCTGGGCAAGACGGCCGTGAAGCTCGACGACCTGGCGAAGCGGCTGGGCTTCGGCAACGTCGACGAGCTGTGCGCGGCGGCGACCAAGGAAGAGTTCAGCGTGCGCTCGATCGATCAGGCGCTGGCGCCGGCTGCGGTCGAGCCCGAACCGGCGCCTCACATGCTGACCGGCAAGTCACGCGATGTGACGCACGGGCGGGGCAAGGTGCTGGTGGTCGGCGTCGACTCCTTGCTGACGCAACTGGCGCGGTGCTGCCGGCCGGCACCTCCCGACGAGATCGGCGGCTACGTGACCCGTGGGCGCGGTGTTTCGATCCATCGCGCTGGATGCTCGAACCTGCAGGCGCTGATCCGGCGCCAGCCGGAGCGGGTCGTCGAGGTGGCCTGGGGATACCAGTCCGACGCGGTTTACCCCGTCGAGCTGCTGGTCATCGCGCAGGACCGGCAGGGCCTGCTGCGGGACATCTCCGAGGTCTTCGTCCGGGAGAAGCTCAACGTGATCGGAGTCAGCACGCAGAGTCAGCGCGGTGAGGCGCGTATGGAGTTCACGGCCGAGGTCGGCAGCGCTAGCGAGATCGCGCGTGTGGCGGCACAGATCCGGGAAGTGGCAGGCGTCATCGCCGTGCGGCGGCGCTGACCGACCACGTTCAGAACAGATCGATCCCGTCGCGCTCGGCCGCCTCACCCTGGGCAGCCAGAAGCTCGAAGTGCCTTGCGTAGCGCGGGTGCAGATTGGCGAGCGACAACCACACGAGGAAGTCAGCGCTGTTGAAGTCGGGATCCCACGCCGGCTCGCCGCAGATGCGCGAACCGATCCGAAGGTAGCCCTTGAGCAGGGGCGGCATCTCCCGCGTCGCCGCTGGCTGGATCCGGTCAAACGGGAACGGATGGTGCGGGAACACGCGGTACTCGGGGTCCGTCAGGTAGTTCTGAACATCGAGGCGCACGCGCGCCGCGGTCTGGCCGCCATCATTGAGGGGAACGCTTGCGCATCCGATGAGGTGGCTGTAGCCGCCCGCCTTCATGTAATGGGCCATGCCTGCCCACAGCAGCAGGATCGTGCTGCCCGAGCGATAGTCCCAATGCACGCAGGAGCGCCCGACTTCCACCATCGACGGCAGGATGTGGTGCAGCCGGGAAATGTCGAACTCGCTTTCGGAATACAGCCGTCCCAGCTCGCGTGCTCGATGCGGCGCGAGGATCCGGTAGGTGCCGACGATCCGCAGGCTGTCGAGGTCGCGGACGATCAGGTGGTCGCAGTAGGGATCGAATTCGTCGGCATCGATCCCGGTGGCGGGATCGCCGATCTTTGCGCCCATTTCCTCGGCGAACACCTTGTAGCGCAGTCGCTGGGCGTCTTCGATGTCGGCCGGCGAGTGCGCCAGCGCGACCGCGAGGCGAGGCTCCGGAGAACTGCCCGTCTGTGTACCGATGCGTGATGAGTTGTCGGATGTCGCCATGGAGATCTCAGGTCGCAGGGAGGACGGCCAAGCTAGCGGCGCGCCTTGTCGGCAGCGTGACACCGGAGCGGTCGTTCTCCATGGTCAAATGTTGGCGGCCGCTTCGACCGCTGTCAACGCGCCTGGCCGCGCTGCCACCGACGCCACCGCAGTGCACTGATATACTTATTCTCCTTTAGGCGCGTAGCTCAGCTGGTTAGAGCACCACCTTGACATGGTGGGGGTCGTTGGTTCGAGTCCAATCGCGCCTACCAGATTCTCCAGACATACCAGGAGCGCGGAGAGATGCTTCGAACTCGATTCACGGACGGCTGATCCTCCTGGACGAGTGCGCCTTGGAAGAAGTGCGGCTCGCCCGCACTTTTTTTTCGCGTGGAGATTTCGATGATTTCAGTTCGACTGCCGGATGGTTCGCAACGCGCGTTCGACGCGCCGGTGCGTGTCGCGGATGTTGCCGCATCGATCGGCCCGGGACTCGCCAAGGCCGCCCTGGCGGGCCGTGTCGACGGCAAGCTCGTCGACACGTCGTACCTGATCGAGCATGACGCGGATGTCTCGATCGTCACCGAGCGCGATGCCGACGGTCTCGAGGTGCTGCGGCACTCGACGGCCCATCTGCTCGCGTACGCGGTGAAAGAACTCTTCCCACAGGCGCAGGTCACGATCGGCCCGGTCATCGACAACGGCTTCTACTACGATTTCTCGTTGCCGCGCGGCTTCACGCCCGAGGATCTCGAAGCGATCGAGGAGAAGATGGCCGAGCTGGCGAAGAAGGACGAGCCGGTCGTGCGCGAAGTGTGGAAGCGCGACGACGCGGTCAGGTTCTTCGAGTCGATCGGCGAGCGATACAAGGCCGAGATCATCGCTTCGATCCCGGCCAATGAGGACATTTCGCTCTATCGCGAAGGAAGCTTCATCGATCTCTGCCGCGGCCCGCATGTGCCGTCGACGGGCAAGCTCAGGGTCTTCAAACTGATGAAAGTCGCCGGCGCCTACTGGCGTGGCGACAGCGCGAACGAGCAGCTGCAACGCATCTACGGCACGGCCTGGGCGAAGAAGGAAGACCAGGACGCCTATCTGAAGATGCTCGAGGAGGCCGAGCGGCGCGATCACCGCAAGCTGGGCCGCGAACTGGACCTCTTCCACTTCCAGGAAGAGGCGCCGGGGCTCATCTTCTGGCACCCGAAGGGCTGGGCGATCTGGCAGGCCGTCGAGCAGTACATGCGCGGCGTCTACCGCGACAACGGCTACCAGGAAGTGCGTGCGCCGCAGATCCTCGACCGTTCACTGTGGGAGAAGTCGGGGCACTGGGAGAAGTACCGCGAGAACATGTTCACGACGGAGTCGGAGAACCGGTACTACGCCCTGAAGCCGATGAACTGCCCGGGCCACATCCAGATCTACAACGCCAATCTTCACAGCTACCGCGAGCTGCCGCTGCGCTACGGCGAGTTCGGCGCCTGCCACCGCAACGAGCCGTCCGGCGCGCTGCACGGGATGATGCGGGTGCGCGGCTTCACGCAGGACGACGGCCACATCTTCTGCACCGAAGAGCAGATTCTCGACGAGTGCGTGGCCTATACGACGCTGCTGCAGAAGGTCTACCGCGATTTCGGATTCGAGCAGATCCTCTACAAGGTCGCCACGCGACCTGACAAGCGGATCGGCTCCGACGAAAGCTGGGACAAGGCCGAGGCCGCGCTGATGGAGTCGCTGAGGCGCTCCGGGGTGGAATTCACGATCTCTCCCGGCGAAGGCGCGTTCTACGGGCCGAAGATCGAGTACCACCTGACCGACTCGATCGGCCGGCCATGGCAGTGCGGGACGATGCAGGTCGACTTCGAGATGCCGGGTCGTCTCGGGGCCGAGTACGTAGCCGAGGACAACAGCCGTAAGACGCCGGTCATGCTGCACCGGGCCATCATCGGCTCGCTCGAGCGCTTCATCGGCATGCTGATCGAGAACTATGCCGGAGCGATGCCGCCGTGGCTGGCACCGGTGCAGGTGGCCGTGGCCAATATCTCGGAAGGGCAGGCGGATTACGCCGAGGCTGTTGTGCAAACGCTGAAAAAACAAGGCTTTAGAGTTGACAGCGATTTGCGCAACGAAAAGATCACCTATAAAATCCGCCAGCTTAGCCTGCAGAAGATTCCGTACGTCCTCGTCGTCGGGGACAAGGAAAAGGCATCGGGGCTAGTGGAAATGCGGGTGGCCGTGCGTGCCCGCGGCGGGGCGGACCTCGGTGTAATGCCGCTGCCCGCCTTTGCGCAACGTCTACAGGACGACGTCGCGCAGCGTCGCAACGTGGGTAGCGCGGCTTGATCATTGAAACCAGGAGAAGCCAACCATCGCTCAGGAACGTGCGCACCGGATCAACGGTGAAATCAGTGCCCCGGAAGTCCGCCTTACGGGTATCGAAGGCGAGGCCCTCGGGGTCGTGAAACTGGCCGACGCCTTTCGTCTCGCCGAGGAAGCCCAGGTCGATCTGGTCGAAATAGCTCCCACGGCTGTGCCGCCGGTCTGTCGTTTGATGGACTACGGCAAGTTCAAGTACCAGGAGCAGAAGAAGGCTCACGAGGCCAGGCTCAAGCAGAAGCAGGTGGTGGTCAAGGAAGTGAAGTTCCGGCCGCAGACGGACGAGAACGACTACCTGACCAAGCTGCGCAACCTGACGCGCTTCCTCGAGGAAGGTGACAAGGCCAAGATCACGCTGAGGTTCCGTGGTCGGGAGATGGCCCACCAGGAGTTCGGTTACAAGTTGCTCGAGCGGGTGCGCGATGACCTGACGGAACTCTCGCAGGTGGAGTCGATGCCGCGGCTCGAGGGACGTCAAATGGTGATGATCCTGTCGCCGAAGAAGAAGAAGTAGTTTGGATCCGATCCCAGGAGGATCGGGGTAGTGAAGTAACGAAGTAACAGCCGCACGGCGGCTCAACAAGTGGCAACAGGCTCAAAGTCTCGCAAGAGCGCCCGACGCCATCAAAGAAAGGGACGGCCAAGATGCCGAAGATGAAGACGAAAAAGAGCGCGTCAAAGCGCTTCGAGATCCGCGCGAGCGGCTCGATCAAGCGGGGACAGGCGTTCAAGCGCCACATCCTCACCAAGAAGACCACCAAGTCGAAGCGCCACCTGCGTGGCGCGGTCCAGATCAGCGATGCCGACGTCAAGTCCGTGCGTCGCATGATGCCGTACGCGTAAGGGAGACTGACATGCCTCGAGTTAAACGTGGTGTGACCGCCCGCGCGCGGCACAAAAAAGTCCTGGCCCAGGCCGCGGGGTTCACGCGTCGTCGCAAGAACGTCTTCCGCGTCGCCAAGCAGGCGGTGATGAAGGCGGGGCAGTACGCCTACCGCGATCGCCGTACCAAGAAACGTGTCTTCCGCTCGCTGTGGATCGCGCGCATCAACGCCGCAGTGCGCGAGCACGGCATCACCTATAGCGCGTTCATCAACGGGCTCGGCAAGGCCGAGATCGGCATCGACCGCAAGGTGCTCGCAGACATGGCAGTGCTCGACAAGCCGGGTTTTGCGGCGGTCGTTGACAAGGTCAAGGCCTCGCTCGCCGCCTAAGCGCATCACCGGTCGTGATCGACCGGCCGATCGGGAACGGGGCCTTAAAACTAGGCCCCGTTTTTTTTACTGCGTGAAAATGGAACTCGAAAAACTCGTAGACGAGGCGCGCGCTGCCTTCGCGGCAGCCTCGCATTCCGCTGCCCTGGAGAACGAAAAGGCGCGCTTCCTGGGCAAGACCGGCGCGATCACCGAGCGCCTGAAGGGGCTGGCCAAGCTCGCTCCGGAGGAAAAGCGCGAGCACGGCGCCCGCATCAACCGTGCGAAGGAGTCGATCGAGCGGCTCCTCGAAGAGCGGCGACAAGGGCTCGCGGAGGCGCAGCTGAACGCCCGGCTGGCCCAGGAGGCCATCGACGTCACGCTGCCAGGACGTGCGCGCAGCACGGGAGGCATTCATCCGGTCATGCGGACGTGGATGCGCATCGAGGAGATCTTCGCGTCGATCGGATTCGATGTGGCCGACGGCCCCGAGATCGAGACCGACTGGTACAACTTCACCGCATTGAACAGCCCGGAAAACCATCCGGCGCGATCGATGCAGGACACGTTCTACGTAGACGCGAACGACAGCCGCGGTAAGCCGCTGGTGCTGCGCACGCACACCAGCCCGATGCAGGTGCGCTATGCGCGCATGCACGCGCCGCCGATCAAGGTCATCGCGCTTGGCCGTACCTACCGAGTCGACAGTGACGCCACTCATTCGCCGATGTTCCACCAGGTCGAGGGGCTGTGGATCGGCGAGGACGTCAGCTTTGCCGACCTGAAGGCGGTCTACACGGACTTCCTGCGCTGCTTCTTCGAAACCGATGAACTGGTCGTGCGCTTCAGGCCCTCGTACTTCCCGTTCACCGAGCCGTCGGCCGAGATCGACATGATGTTCACTAGCGGACCGCGCAAGGGACGGTGGCTGGAGATCTCCGGATCTGGCCAGGTGCATCCGACAGTGGTGCGCAACTTCGGCCTCGATCCCGAGAAATACATCGGCTTCGCATTCGGGTCGGGACTCGACCGGCTGACGATGCTGCGCTATGGCGTCGACGATCTGCGCGCATTCTTCGAGGGCGACCTCCGCTTCTTGCGTCAATTCAACTGAGTCGCGATGGACATTTCAGAAAGCTGGCTGCGGCAGTACTGCAACCCGTCGATCGACGGCGAGTCGCTGGCGGAGGCCCTCACGATGGCGGGGCTCGAAGTGGAAGACCGCCGCCCCGTCGCGCCCCCGTTCAGCGGCGTTGTCGTTGCCCGGGTACGCGAGGTCCGCAAGCATCCCAACGCGGACAAGCTCACGGTGTGCGAGGTCGACGTTGGTCAGTCTGCTCCATTGTCGATCGTCTGCGGCGCGCCAAACGTCGCGCCCGGAATCGTGGTGCCCTGCGCGCTGCCGGGTGCCGAACTGCCCGGAGACCTGCGGATCAAGGCCACCACGATGCGGGGTGTCGAGTCGAACGGCATGCTCTGCTCGGCGCGTGAACTGGGCCTCTCGGACGATCATGCCGGCTTGTTGCTGCTCGACGCCGATGCTCCGATCGGCGCGGACGTGCGCGCGTGGCTCGAACTCGACGACAGCATCCTGACTATCAAACTGACCCCCAACCGTGCCGATTGCCTGAGCGTGGTCGGGGTTGCCCGCGAGGTTGCCGCGATTTCCGGTGCGCCCTTGAATTTGCCTGAGTTTGCTGCGGTCGCGGCTGTCGGCGAACACCGTCTGCCGGTAACGGTAGAGGCGCCCGACCTCTGCGGGCGCTTCTCGGGACGCGTGATCCGCAACGTCGATGCCCGCGCCGCGACGCCAATGTGGATGCAGCAGCGACTGCTGCGCAGCGGGCAACGCCCGATTTCGGCGCTGGTCGACATCTCCAACTACGTGATGCTCGAACTGGGCCGTCCGTCGCATGTTTTCGACCTCGACAAGGTGCATGGCGGCCTGCGTGTGCGCTGGGGCCGCAGCGGCGAATCGGTGCAACTGCTCAACGGCCAGACGGTCCAGGTCGATGAACAGGTGGGCGTCATCGCCGACGACGCCGGGGTCGAAGCACTCGCCGGCGTCATGGGCGGCGAAGCAACGGCCGTTTCGCTCGAGACGCGCAACATCTATGTCGAGGCCGCATTCTGGTGGCCGGACGCCATCCGCGGCCGGGCACGCAGCTACAACTTCGCGACGGATGCGGCACATCGGTTCGAGCGCGGCGTGGACTTCGCCACGACGGCGGGACATGTCGAGTACATCACTCGCTTGATCCTCGACATCTGTGGCGGCGAGCCCGGTCCCGTCGACGACACGATCGTGAACCTACCGTCGCGCGCACCGGTTGCGATGCGCGTCGCGCGCTGCCGCAAGGTCCTGGGAGTGGACGTCGGCGCCGACGACATGGCCGCGTCGTTTTCGCGGCTGGGCCTCGAGTTCCAGCGCTCCCAGGATGCGTTCGTCGTCACGCCGCCGAGCTTTCGCTTCGACCTCGAAACCGAGGAAGACCTGATCGAGGAGGTGGCTCGGCTGTTCGGCTACGCGCGCATTCCCGCCGATCCACCCCTGGCGCCGGCGCGCATGCAGCCGAAAGTCGAAGCGCGTCGCTCGTCGCACGACGTCCGTCGGTTGCTGGCGACGCTGGGCTACCAGGAACTCGTCAACTATTCGTTCATCGATGCCGAAGTCGAGAAGGACTTTGCCGACGGTGCAGAGGCGATCGGGGTGGTGAACCCGATATCGACACAGATGTCCGTCATGCGCAGTTCGCTGCTCGGCGGCCTTGTGTCGGTGCTGCAGTACAACCTCAATCGCAAGGCGAGCCGGGCGAGGCTGTTCGAGATCGGACGCGTCTTCCGGCGGGATCCCGCGGTGGCGGACGGACCGCTGTCGGTCCAGGGCGTCGCTCAGCCGATGTGCGTCGCCGGACTGGCCTACGGCCCGGCCGACGACGAGCAGTGGTCGGAGCCCGGTCGCGACGTCGACTATTTCGATGTCAAGGGTGATGTCGAGCGGCTGTTTGCGCCCGCCCTCGTCACGTTTGTTGCGGCTCGGCATCCGGCACTGCATCCGGGGCGCAGTGCGCGCATCCGTCTTGCCGACCGGGATGTCGGAGTGATCGGCGAACTGCATCCACGCCTGCAGCAGAAGCACGATCTGCCAAAGGGCGCCGTTCTGTTTGAACTCGAACTCGAGCCGTTGCTTGAACGGCCGCTTCCGGTTGCACACGAGCTGTCGAGGTTCCAGCCGCTGCAGCGCGACATTGCAGTTTGGGTCGATGAGTCGGTTTCGTATCAGCAAGTCGTGACGGCAATCGACATTCGGTCGCACGCGGATGACCGATTGTCGGCGCTGCAAGAGGTTCGGCTGTTCGACGTGTATCGTCCTCCCGCCGCTGCATCCACACGAGAAGTGTCCGCTAACACATTGTTAAATAAAGAAAAAAGCCTTGCCTTCCGGATTGTTCTGCAAGATACTGCAAGGCCGCTCAGCGATACTGATGCCGATGCCGCGGTCGCTGCGGTGGTGGAGGAACTGACGCGGAGTTGCGGTGCCCGGCTGCGGCAATGACCATGATGCGAGACGATCCCCAGATGACAACGGGATTCAAGTTCCCCGAGCTCCCGCCGGCGTCGGCGGGCAGCCGACCCAGTGAGCGCGGAACAAAGACGATGACCAAGGCCGAGCTGGCCGAGGTGCTGTTCGATCGCCTGGGCCTGAACAAGCGCGAGGCCAAGGACATGGTCGACGGTTTCTTCGATGAGATCCGGCAGGCGCTCGAACGCGGAGAGTCGGTGAAGCTGTCGGGGTTCGGGAATTTCCAGCTGCGTGACAAGCCTACGCGGCCAGGCCGCAACCCGAAGACCGGCGAAGAGATCGCGATCACGGCGCGCCGTGTCGTCACGTTCCACGCGAGCCAGAAGCTGAAGGCCGCGGTCGCGCGTGTCGCCGGTCTCTGAACGCACCTCGGCGCTGAATCCTGCCGGCACGCCCCTGGACGAGCGCGATGCAACGCCAAGATACATCGCAGCTGCTACCGCCGATTCCCGCCAAGCGCTACTTCACGATCGGCGAGGTGAGCGAACTCTGTGGCGTCAAGCCGCACGTGCTGCGTTACTGGGAACAGGAGTTCACGCAGCTGCGCCCGGTCAAGCGACGGGGGAACCGCCGCTACTACCAGCACCATGAAGTCCTGCTGATACGTCGTATTCGTGAGCTGTTGTATGAGCAGGGATTCACGATCAGCGGGGCGCGCAACCGGCTCGAAGAAGGCGGTCGTCCCGCGCGGCACGAAGCGAAGTCCGGCAACGGTGCGCAGGTGCAGCCTGACATGCTGGACCTGCGCGCGGAGCTGGCGTCGATCCGGCGCCTGCTCGCCGGAAACTGAGAGCAGTCTCGCCGCAGGCTGCGCTTCGTACGGCTATACTCCCGACCTTCGGGGCGTAGCGCAGCCTGGTAGCGCACTTGCATGGGGTGCAAGGGGTCGCGAGTTCGAATCCCGCCGCCCCGACCATTGCCAGCCGAGGTAGCCGGCGCGCTGATAGCAAATTCGCGCGACCGGCTATTTCTTTATGTCTCTATGCGCATCCTGGTTTCCAACGACGACGGCTATCTCGCCCCGGGCCTCGCCGCACTCGCCGAGGCGGTCAAGCCGTTCGGAACGGTCACCGTAGTCGCACCCGAGCAGAACAGCAGCGGTGCCAGCAACTCGCTGACGCTGTCGCGACCCCTGACGGTCAGCACGGCGCCCAACGGATACATCTACATCAACGGCACGCCGAGTGACTGCGTGCACATCGCGCTGACCGGGCTGCTGGATGAACGCCCCGACCTGATCGTGTCCGGCATCAACAACGGGCAGAACATGGGCGACGACACCATTTACTCGGGTACCGTCGCGGCTGCGATGGAGGGTTATCTGTTTGGTATTCCGGCGGTTGCGTTTTCCCTTGTAGACAAGGGCTATGCACACCTGGATGCCGCGGCGGCCATGGCGGCGGAAGTGGTCCGTCGCTATGTGCAGCAGCCGTTGCCCGCTCCCTTCCTGCTGAACGTGAATATTCCGAACCGGCCGGCGGATGGGATCAAGGGCGTCGTTGCGACGCGTCTGGGCAAGCGCCATCCTTCGGAGCCGGTCGTGCGAGCGAGCAACCCGCGGGGCGAGCCGATTTATTGGATCGGGGCCGTCGGTGCTGCACGCGAAGGTGGTCCCGGCACCGACTTCCACGCCACCGCTGAAGGCTACGTGTCGGTCACGCCTCTGCAGATCGATCTCACCCACACCGGACAGCTCGACGGTGTCCGCGGCTGGCTCGCGCGCCACTGAGATGCAGCGCAATCCCGCCTCCAGAACGAATGGTGTCGCGTCGCACGGCGGCCTCGCATCCGAGCGTGTGCGCGATCGCATGGTCGACCGTGTGAAGGAACTCGGGGTACGTGACAGCCGTGTGCTCGACGCTATGCGCAACGTACCCCGGCACCTGTTCGTCGACGAGGCGCTTGCCAGTCGTGCCTATGAGGACACGGCCTTGCCCATCGGCCATGGCCAGACGATCTCGCAGCCGTACATCGTCGCGCGAACTGCGGAACTGGCGCTCGAGGCCATCGCGGATCCGCGCCAGGCCCGACTGCTCGAAGTCGGAACCGGATGTGGCTACGCGGCCGCCGTACTCGCGCAGGTTTTCGGTGAAGTTGTTTCCATCGAGCGTGTGCGAGCGCTGCACGAGCGGGCACGGGACAATCTCCGCGGCTTGCGCCTGCCGAACCTACGCCTCGTCTTTGGCGACGGTTCGCGCGGCGTCGAGCAGGCGGCGCCCTTCGATGTGATCGTCGCCGCTGCGGCGGGTGATGAGATTCCCCGGGCCTGGGTGCAGCAGCTCAAGATCGGTGGACGCATCGTGGCGCCGGTGGGCAGCGACGAACAGAAGCTGGTCGTCGCGCTGAAGGACGACAATGGACAACTCGTGCGGCGGGGAACGGAAGCCGTGCGCTTCGTTCCGCTGCGCGGCGGCGTTGCGTAGGAGGACAAAGGGATGCAGGGCAGGCTCGGGATCATGGCGTGGGCGAGCACGGTGCTGGTGATTGCGGCGTGCGGTACGCAACGCCCGGCACCGGTCGTTGAGCGCTCCGGCGCGCCACCGACGCGTCCGGATGCTCCGGTTGCTGCTTCCGCGTCACCGAAGGCAGCGGAAGGTACTTACACGGTTCAACGCGGAGACACGCTGTACAGCATTGCGCAGCGCCACGGCCTGGATGTGCGTGAACTCGCGCGCTGGAACGGCTTGGGCGACACGCCGGTCCTGGCAGTTGGTCAGACTCTGCGCCTGACACCGCCGGCGGGTGTCGCGACGGTGAGTCCTGTAGCGCCGGCAGGCTCCACCGAAGTCCGGCCGTTGCCGGCGCCCGGTGCCGCTGCAGCGCCCCCGCCGCCCGCGACCGCGGCGATTCCGCCCGCCGCCGCGACGCCCGCTGTGCCACCATCGTCCGCACCGACCCCACCGGCAAAGCCTCCGCCTGTGGAGAGCGCGGTTCAATGGCAGTGGCCAGCACCGGGCAAGGTCATCGAAACCTTCGAGGAGACGCGCAACAAGGGCATCGACATTGCTGGCAATGAGGGCGATCCGGTGCTTTCCGCGGCCGACGGCGAAGTGGTCTATGTGGGCAGCGCACTGCGCGGTTACGGCAATCTCGTGATCGTCAAGCACAGCGAGGAGTTCATCTCGGCTTATGCGCACAACCGGCAGGTGCTGGTCAAGCAGGGACAGGGCGTAAAGCGCGGACAGCGCATCGCCGAGATTGGGCGCACCGACGCGGATCGCGCCAAGCTTCACTTCGAGGTCCGGCGCCAGGGCAAGCCCGTGGATCCGCTTCAATACCTGCCGCCTCGCTGATGGACTCGAGTCGCATCAACGACGGACCCGAAGAGCCGGTCGACGAGCGGGAAGGAGCGACGCTGCCAGCGGGGCGCGACGATGAGGCCGCATCGTCGCTGGCCGCGCAGGACGATGCCGCTGCCGCCGAAGGCACGGCCGACGCCACGGAGGACTACGAGCCGGACAACGTGCAGCGCTACCTCACGGACGTCGGTTCCTTCCCGTTGATGACGGCGGAGGACGAGCGTGCGACGGCAACCCGGATGCGCGCCGGCGATTTCGCCGCGCGGCAGAAAATGATCGAGCGCAATTTGCGCCTTGTCGTTTCGATCGCCAAGCGCTACGCGAATCGCGGCCTGCCGCTGCTGGACCTCATCGAGGAGGGAAACCTCGGTCTGATGCACGCGCTGGAGAAGTACGAACCCGAGCGCGGCTTCCGCTTCTCGACCTACGCAACATGGTGGATCCGGCAGGCGGTCGAGCGCGCGGTGATGAACCAGGCACGCACGATCCGGCTGCCCGTCCATGTGCTGCGCGAACTGAGGCATGTCACGGCGGCCAAGCGTCACCTCGAGGCCGAGGCGGATTCCGGGGCCGAGGTCCGCATCGAGGACATCGCGCACCTCACCGGCCGGCCAGTTGAGGAAATCCACGATGTGCTGCAACTCGGCGCGCTGCCGGCTTCGCTTGATGCCCCGCTGGATGTGGATCCGTCGTCGACGTTGTCCGACCTCCTGATGGACAACGCTTCTGAGGTCCCCGAAGCGACGGCATCGCGCCATGAACTCGAAGGCCGTGTTCACGTCTGGCTCGAAAGGCTCGATGATCGGCATCGCCATGTCATCGAGCGTCGCTTTGCGCTTGACGGGCGGGCGACAGCGACGCTGGACGAGCTCGCAGTCGAGCTCGGCCTGACGCGTGAGCGGGTCCGCCAGATGCAGCTCGAGGCGCTGAAGCAATTGCGACAGGCACTCGCGTCCGAGCACGTCGGACGCGACGCGGTGCTGTAGCCCGGTGCAGCGCCGACCGGGCGGGCCATGACGCCGATCCTCGTCTTCGACATCGAGACCGTGCCCGACGTGGGCGGCGCCCGGCGACTACGTCCGGCGTGGTCGAGCCTCTCCGATGCCGAGCTGGCGCAGCGGCTTTTTGAGGAGCGACGTGAGAAGACCGGCAGCGACTTCCTGCCGCTGCACCTGCACCGGGTCGTCGCCATCTCGTGCGTGTTCCGCGACGACGCGGGCTTTCGCGTGCGCTCGATCGGAACACAGGAAGACGACGAGGGCCGGCTGATACAGGCGTTCTTCGCGACCGTGGATCGCTATACGCCGCAGCTGGTGAGCTGGAACGGCGGTGGTTTCGACCTGCCCGTGCTGCACTATCGCGGCCTGATCCACGGGGTCCATGCCGCCCGCTATTGGGACCTCGGCGAAGACGACCGCGACTTTCGCTACAACAACTACATAAGCCGCTACCACACGCGGCATATCGACCTGATGGATCTGCTGGCCATGTACCAGCCGCGGGCCAGCGCGCCGCTCGACGATCTGGCCAAGCTCTGTGGTCTCGCGGGCAAGCTGGGCATGGACGGCAGCCGCGTGTGGGACGCGTTCCAGGCGGGAGGAATCGAGCAGATCCGCAACTACTGCGAGACCGACGTCGTCAATACGTATCTCCTGTACATGCGCTTCCAGCGGATGCGGGGAATCTTCGACGAGACCGGACATGGAGCCGAAGAGCAGCTGGTCCGCGATTCCCTGGCAGCGTTGCCGCAGCCACACTGGCAGGAGTACCTGAGCGCCTGGGGTCGCGCCTGAGATGGCCGCGGCCGAAGTCTTCACGGTCGAGATTGATTCCCTCGACCAGGATGGGCGTGGCGTGGGCCGGCGCGACGGCAAGACCGTGTTCGTCGAGGGCGCGCTGCCGGGCGAATCGGTTCGCTACGAACGGCGGCGCAACAAGCCGAGTTACGAAGTCGGGCGTGTCACTGCGATTGACCGGTCCTCGGTGCTGCGGACGCAGCCGCGCTGCCCGCACTTCGGTCTCGGCGCCGGGGCCTGCGGCGGCTGCTCGCTGCAGCACCTGGATACGCGGGCGCAGGTGTCCATCAAGCAGCGCGTCCTCGAGGACAGCCTCTGGCACATCGGACGGGTGCGTGCCGAACGCATATTGCGGCCGGTATCGGGGCCGGCCTGGCGCTACCGGCATCGCGCGCGGCTCACCGTGCGCCATGTCGTCAAGAAGGGCGGCGTGCTGGTCGGCTTCCACGAGCGCGCGAGCAGCTACGTGGCGGACATGGCGAGCTGCGAAGTGCTGCCGGAGCGGGTCAGCAGATTGCTGGTGCCGTTGCGACGACTCGTCGAGTCGCTCTCGATCCGTGACAGGCTGCCGCAGATCGAGGTCGCTGTCGCCGACTGCGCAGGCGGGACGCAGATCGTCCTGGTGCTCAGGGTCCTGAACCCGCCGGACGAGCCGGATCGCGCCCGACTGCTGGAGTTCGCCCGGCACCATGAAGTGCAATTCTGGCTGCAGCCCGGCGGGCCCCAGACCGCGGCGCCGCTGAGCCCGCAACAGCCGGCCGAGCTGCAACTCGATCTGCCGGAATTCGGCGTGACAGTTCCGTTCGGGCCGACGGACTTCACCCAGGTCAACCACCACATCAACCAGACGCTGGTCGCGCGCGCTCTGCGCCTGCTCGACCCACAGCCCTTCGAGAAGGTTGTCGACTTCTTCTGCGGCCTCGGCAACTTCACGTTGCCGCTGGCGACGCGTGCGGCCCATGTGTGGGGCATCGAGGGCAGTGCAACCATGGTCGAGCGCGCCCGCGTCGCGGCGCAGGCCAACGCGCTGGCCGATCGCACGTCCTTCGAGGCTGCGAATCTCTTCGAATGGACAGCCGAGGACTGGGAAAACGCCAGGCGCCGCGCCGGCGGAGTGGACAAGGTATTGATCGACCCGCCGCGTGAAGGTGCGCTGGCCGTGGTCCGCGCCTTCGCGGCCTCGTCGGCGCCTCCGACCAGGGCGGTTTACGTCTCGTGCAATCCGGGCACGCTGGCGCGCGACTGCGCGGTGCTGGTGCACGAGGCGGGTTGGGTCGTGCGCGCGGCCGGCATCGTCAACATGTTCCCGCACACGTCGCACGTGGAATCGCTGGCGGTACTCGAACCCCCGCCGGGCGAACGTGCGGCGGCCGCGTCAGACACGGGCGGAATGGGCGAGCATGTTAAAATTTCAAACTAACTTCGACGCTGCAAGTTCTTAATTTGTCGAGGTTTTCGGTTTGGCAGCCCGCGGCATGCGCAAGCGTCCGGGCCGCCCACATGTTCCGTTCAAACAAAGGTTCAAGCCATGGCGGTGGAACGCACTCTGTCGATCATCAAGCCCGATGCTGTCGCGAAGAATGTCATCGGGAAAGTCTATTCGCGGTTCGAGACGAATGGCCTCAAGGTCATCGCGGCTCGCATGATGTGGCTGTCGCGCACCGAAGCCGAAGGCTTCTACGCGGTTCACCGCGAGCGGCCGTTCTTCAAAGATCTGGTCGACTTCATGATTTCCGGCCCGATCATGGTCCAGGTACTCGAAGGGGACGGCGCGATCGCCAAGAACCGGGAATTGATGGGCGCGACCGATCCACGCAAGGCGGCGGCCGGAACCATCCGTGCCGACTTCGCGCAGAGCATCGATGCCAACGCAGTGCACGGTTCCGACGGGCCGGACACGGCCCAGGCCGAGATCGCCTACTTCTTTCCGCAGATGGCGGTGTACTCGCGCTGAGCGAGCAGTCCGGATGGAGCGCGTCAACCTCCTGTCTTTCGATGTCGCGGGACTGACAGCCTACGTCGAGTCGCTCGGCGAGAAGCCGTTTCGCGCGCGGCAGCTCGCCCGCTGGATCCACCAGCGCGGTGCCGGAAGCTTCGAGGCCATGACAGATCTCGCCAAGTCGCTGCGCGGCAAGCTCGAGCAGCAGGCGCAGATCATGGCCCCGGCGGTCGTACGCGATTCCACTTCCGCCGATGGGACGCGCAAGTGGCTGCTGGATGTCGGTGCCGGTAACGCCATCGAGACCGTGTTCATCCCGGAAGAGGATCGCGGGACGCTGTGCGTGTCCTCGCAGGCCGGATGCGCGGTCAACTGCGTGTTCTGTTCGACCGGGCGCCAGGGCTTCAACCGGAATCTCTCGACCGCCGAGATCGTCGGCCAGCTGTGGCTGGCGGAGCATGCCCTGCGGCGCGCCCAGGGCGGCGAGGGCGACGGCGAGCGGGTCATCAGCAACGTCGTGATGATGGGCATGGGCGAGCCGCTGCAAAACTACGAGGCGCTGCTGCCGGCCCTGCGCCTGATGCTGGACGACCACGCCTACGGGCTATCGCGGCGTCGGGTGACGGTCTCGACCTCGGGCATGGTGCCCCAGATCGATCGCCTGTCGCAGGACTGTCCGGTCGCACTTGCCGTGTCGCTGCATGCTCCGAACGACGCGCTGCGCGACCGGCTCGTGCCGCTGAACCGGAAGTACCCGCTGCGAGAACTGATGGCGGCCTGCCAGCGTTACCTGCGGGTGGCGCCGCGCGACTTCATCACGTTCGAGTACGTCATGCTCGACGGTGTCAACGATGCCGACCAGCACGCCGACGAACTGCTGGCGCTCGTGCAGGACGTGCCCTGCAAGTTCAACCTGATCCCGTTCAACCCGTTTCCCGACTCCGGCCTCGCGCGCTCCTCGCCGGCGCGGATTCGTTCCTTTGCACAGCGACTGTCCGATGCCGGCATCGTCACCACGGTGCGCAGGACTCGCGGCGACGATATCGACGCCGCCTGCGGGCAGCTCGCAGGGGAAGTCAACGACCGCACGCGCCGCAGCGAGCGTGTCGTCCCGATCGCAGTGGCAGGCGCGCGCTAGTGGGCCGATTCCTGGGAGCATGTAGATGCGACGCACGTTGAAGTCCGTTCTGGTGGCGCTGGCGGCGTCGGGCGCGCTGGTGGCCTGCACCACGACGACGGTCACCCGTACCGGCGGCGGCGATGTCGTCTCGTCGCCACAGGAGTCCAGTGCACCGAGGCAGGAGGTCAACGCACGAAGCCGGGCCCAGGCGCGGGTGGATCTTGCCGCTGGCTACTTCAGCAACGGGCAGATGTCGGTGGCGCTCGAGGAAGCTCGCCGGGCCGTGCAGCTGGACCCCTCTTTCGCGGACGCCTACGGGCTGCTGGGCCTCATCTACATGCAGCTCGACGATCGCCGCGAGGCAGAAGCCAATTTTTCGCGCGCGCTGCAGCTCGCCCCCGCGAACCCGGACATCAACAACAACTATGGCTGGTTTCTTTGCCAGCAGCCCGGACGCGAGCGTGACGCAATCGTCTACTTCCAGCGCGCGCTGCGCGATCCGCTGTACTCGACTCCGGCGCGCGCCAACCTCAGCGCCGGGGTATGCCTGATGCGCATCAAGGACTACAGCGGGGCTGAACCCTTTCTGCGGCGGTCGCTGGAGCTCGATGCGGCGAATGCGACGACCAAGTACGAACTGGCACGCATGTACCTCGCAACCGGAAAGATCGAGCGGGCGTCGTTCTACTACGGACTGCTGTCCAAGTCGTCCGAGGCGACGCCGGCGACGCTGTGGCTCGGGCTGAAGATTGCGCGCGCGCAAGGCGATCTGCGCACCGAAACGGCGCTCGGCAACGCTCTGCGGAATCTGTATCCGGCGTCGGCCGAGACCGGATGGCTGGCAAGGGGCGCCTACGATGAGTGACGACCTGTCCGTGGGAGCGGGTCCGGACGCCCCAGTCGACGCGGCGGCCGAGGCGCCACCACCGGCTTCGTTCGGCGCGCGCCTGCAGTGGCAGCGCGAACGTCTGGGGCTTTCCGTCACCGACGTCGCGGCGCGACTGCGCCTGCATCCCAATCAGGTGCGGGCGCTCGAGCAGGAAGCCCTCTCGGCGTTGCCGGAAGCCGCGTATGTGCGCGGCTTCGTGCGTGGCTACGCCCGTGTCCTGGACCTCGATCCGGCTCCGTTGCTGGCGGATCTCGGCCAGAAACTGGTGCCGGCGGCCGCCTCCGTCGTCGATGGCATGGCGCAGGCACGCGACTACTCGCCGGTGCGCGCCGCGGCGCGCGAGCATGCCTCGCGCAAGATCGTCATGGCCGGCGCCGTGCTGTTGCTGATCGCGCTTGGGGCGCTGGGCTGGTATGCAACCCATCAGCCGCGCCGGGAGCCGCCGCCGGCGGTGACTTCGACCCCGACTCCGCCGGTGCCGGCTTCACCCAGCACTCCGGTGCCAGTCACATCCGGCGACGCAGGTTCCGTGCCGCCGACCGGCGCCGCGTCGGCGGCGCCGGCGGCGGCCACTCCGGATGCGGCCACCGCGGCAGCCGACACGGCAGGACTGACGACGCCCGTTCCGCTGGCCCCACTCTTGCGGATTCGGTTTTCCGGGCCGTCGTGGGTCGAGGTCAAGGATGCCGAAGGCAAGGTCCTGCTGTCACAGCACAGCGCAGCCAGTGCGGAGCACGTGATCGAAGGCACGCCGCCGTTTTACGTCGTCATTGGTGACACCGCCAAGGCAGCGGTGGAGGTGCGCGGCGAAAATTACGACCTCGCGCCGCACACGCGACAGAACGTTGCACGGTTTACGGTCAATTGATAAAGCGATGAATCAGCCGAGGGAACCGATCGACTGCCTCGCTCCGCCTGCGCGTCCGGCCGCCAGGCGGCTGACGCGTCAGGTAGAACTGCGTTGGGGCAAGCGGGTGGTCCTCGTTGGTGGTGACGCGCCGGTGATGGTGCAGTCGATGACCAACACCGACACCGCCGATGCGATCGCCACGGCGATCCAGGTCAAGGAGCTTGCGCAGGCGGGATCGGAGTCCGTGCGCATCACGGTCAACTCGCCGGAAGCCGCTGCCGAGGTTGCAGCGATCCGCGAGCAGCTCGATCGCATGGGCGTCGACGTACCCTTGATCGGTGACTTTCATTACAACGGACACAAGCTGCTGACGCAGTATCCGGGCTGTGCGCAGGCGCTTTCCAAGTACCGCATCAACCCCGGCAATGTGGGCAAGGGTGCCCGCGGTGAAGACAACTTCGCGCAGATGATCGATGTGGCCTGCCGCTATGGCAAGCCGGTGCGGATCGGCGTCAACTGGGGTTCACTCGACCAGGAACTCCTCGCGCGGATGATGGACGAGAACGCCGCGCGATCGGAACCGTGGGAAGCCAGCGCTGTGCTGCGCGAGGCGCTCGTGCAGTCCGCGGTCGGGAGTGCGCGCCGTGCGGAGCAACTCGGTCTGCCCGGCAACCGGATCTGCCTGTCGGCGAAGGTGAGCGGTGTGCAGGACCTGATCGCCGTCTACCGCGCGCTATCGCAGCGTTGCGACTATCCGCTGCATCTCGGGCTGACCGAGGCTGGCATGGGCAGCAAGGGCATCGTCGCCTCGACCGCCGCGCTGGCCGTGCTGCTACAGGAGGGCATCGGCGACACCATCCGGGTGTCGCTGACGCCGGCGCCGGGCGAATCACGCACGCGGGAAGTCCAGGTGGCGCAGGAGATACTCCAGACGCTGGGGCTGCGCGCCTTCACGCCGATGGTGGTGGCATGCCCGGGATGCGGCCGCACGACGAGCACGTTCTTCCAGGAGCTGGCCGACAGCATCCAGTCGTGGCTGCGCGAACAGATGCCGGTCTGGCGCCGGCAGTACCCAGGGGTCGAGTCGATGAGCGTCGCCGTCATGGGCTGTGTCGTGAACGGCCCGGGTGAGAGCAAACACGCCAATATCGGGATCAGCCTGCCGGGTTCCGGCGAAGCGCCCGTCGCCCCGGTGTTTGTTGATGGCGCCCGCACGGTCACACTCAAAGGCGAGCGCATCGCCGAGGAGTTCCAGGCCATCGTCGACGACTACGTGCGGCGCCGCTATGCGCGCGCCACCGCCGAGCACTGAGCCATGGCGACCCCTCAGAAGCTTGCCGCTGTCCGCGGCATGAACGACCTGCTGCCGGCCGACGCGCCGCTGTGGGAGTGGTTCGAAGCGCGCGTAGCCGACTGGCTGCGCAGCTATGGCTACCAGCAGATCCGTACGCCGATCGTCGAAACCACGGAACTCTTCGTGCGTGGCATCGGCGAGGTCACCGACATCGTCGAGAAGGAGATGTACTCCTTCGAAGACAAGCTCAACGGCGAGAAGCTGACCCTGCGTCCCGAGTTCACTGCCGGCGTAATCCGCGCCGTGGTCGAGCACAACCTGACCTACGACGCGCCTCGTCGTGTATGGTCGATCGGGCCGTTGTTTCGCCACGAGCGCCCGCAGCGGGGGCGTTACCGCCAGTTCCACCAGGTCAACGTGGAGGCCGTCGGCTTCGCCGGTCCGGATATCGACGCCGAGCTGATCGTCATGCTGGCACGGCTGTGGAGGATCCTCGGCATCGACCGCGTCGGCCGGGTGCGGCTCGAACTCAATTGCCTCGGACAGGCCGATGAACGGGCGAAGCACCGTACCGATCTGATTGCGTACCTGTCGCGCCACGAGTCCAGGCTCGACGCCGACGCCCGCCGCCGGCTTCACACCAACCCGCTGCGGATCCTGGACACCAAGAACCCGGACCTTGCCGAGGTCGTGGCCGGCGCGCCGCGCATCACCGACTACCTTGGTGAGGCGTCCCGCGCGCACTTTGAAGGTCTGCAGTCGCTGCTGCACGCGGCCGGCATCGAGTTCGCCGTCAATCCGCGCATGGTGCGGGGGCTCGACTACTACAACCTTACGGTGTTCGAGTGGATCACCAATGCGCTGGGTGCGCAGGGGACCCTCTGCGGCGGAGGCCGCTACGACCCGCTGATCGAACGCCTGGGCGGCAAGTCAACGCCGGGCATCGGTTTCGGCATGGGCATCGAGCGCGTCATTGAACTGCTGCGTGAAAGCGGCACCGTGACGGCCAGCACCAGCACCGACGTCTATGTGCTGCACCAGGGCGGCGCGACGCAGACGGGCGCATTCCTGCTCGCCGAGCGGCTGCGGGATGCGGGGCTCGACGTGATCCTGCATGCGGGCGACGCCAGTCTGAAGTCGCAGATGAAGAAGGCCGACGCGAGCGGTGCCGAGTATGCGGTGATCGTCGGGCAGGCCGAGGCCGAGGCCGGTGCGGCGGCCATCAAGGCGCTGCGCGCGACGGCCCCCTCGGCGCCCTTCGCCGAGCAGCGTATCGTGCCGCTCGCCGACGTCCCGGATGCGCTGGTGGACGCCCTGACAGTGATTGAAACGGAATAGGGAAACAATGGCTTACGACCTCGAAGAACAGGAACAACTCGCGCAACTGAGGGCGTGGTGGCAGAAGTACGGCAACCTCATCACGACGGTCGTCACCCTCGTTCTGCTCGGGATCGCCGCGTACAACGGCTGGCGCTGGTATGAGCGCGATCAGGCCAAGACAGCGGCCGGCGCCTATGGCCAGCTCGAGCAGGCCGTGCAGGCGCGCGATGCGGCGAAGGTGCAGACGCTGGCGAACTCGATCATCGAGCACTACGGGCGGACGGCCTACGCGGTGATGGCGGCGCTGCAGGCCGCCAAGGTGAATGCCGACCTCGGCGAACTGGGCAAGGCCGCGGAGCAGCTCCAGTGGGTGATCGACAAGTCGGGCCATGAAGAACTGAGGGCGATCGCACGCGTGCGCCTCGCCGGCGTACTGCTGGACGAGAAGAAGTTCGATGCCGCGCTGCAGGCGCTTGCCTTCGATGCGCCAGCCGGTTACCTGCCGAGCGTGCTCGACCGGCGTGGCGATGTGCTGCTGGCGCAGAACAAGATCGACGAGGCGCGGGCCGCCTATCGGGATGCGCTGGCCAAGGCCGATGCCCAGCACCCGCTGCGCGCGATCATCCAGCTCAAGCTGGATGCCCTGCCGGCCACCGCCACGTCATGATCCTTTTTCCGCCAGTGCAACGCACTCCGCCCCGCCGCGGCAGGGTGGTCCGCGCGCTGATGGCATTGGCGGCTTCCACCGCGCTGGCCGGATGCTCCAGCATGCCATCGTGGATGCCGTCCTGGCTGGGCGGCCCGTCGAGTGGAGCGGTCGAGCCGGCGCCGCTGGTGGAGTTCTCCCCGACGCTGACGCCGCGGATCGCCTGGCGCACGAACGTGGGCTCGGCGCGCGGAGCCTATCTGCAGCCTGCGGTGCTGGAAAACGCGATCTACGTGGCCAGTGGCGACGGTGCCGTGGTCCGGATTGCACCGAGTGGCGAAACGGTCTGGCGTGTTGACACCAATGTGGCGCTATCGGGCGGGGTCGGCAGCGACGGCTTCGCGATTGCGGTCGGCAGCGCGCGCGGTGACGTCATCGTGCTCGGGGCGGATGGCAAGGAACAATGGCGGGCGCAGGTGACCGGGAGCGTGATGTCGCCACCGCTGGTCGGCCGGGGGCTGGTCGTGGTGCGGGCTTCGGACCATCGCATCACGGCATTCGACGCCGCGAACGGTCGGCGCCGCTGGACCTATCAGCGGACGATACCGCCGCTGACGCTGAAGGCGGCTACGCAAGTGGTGTTTGCGGGCGATCTGGTCGCGGCCGGCTACCCCAGCGGCCGGCTGGTAATGCTGGCATCGGCCAACGGCGCGGTTCGGTGGGACGTGCCGGTGACCGAGCCGCGCGGCGCGACCGAGGTCGAGCGTCTTGCGGATGTCGTTGGAGCGCCGCTGGTCGTTGGCGCGGACATCTGTGCCGCGGCGTTTCAGGGGCGCGTGGCGTGTTTCGAAACGAGCAATGGCAACCTGCGTTGGGCGCGCGACCTGTCCGCAGGCAACGGGCTCGGCGGCGACACGCGGCGCATTTTCGCGGTCGATGCCAAATCGAATGTGGTCGCGTTTGCCGCGGCATCGGGCGCCAGCGCATGGCGGCAGGAACTGCTGCTTAACCGCTCGCTGACGGCCCCACTGGCGCTGCGCCGAGCCGTGCTCGTCGGCGACTATGCGGGTTACGTGCACTTTCTGTCACCTGACGATGGTGCCTTCTTGGCGCGGGTGGCGCTCGGCAGCCGCATTACGGCCACACCGCGCGAGTTCGGCGGTGGCTCGATCGTCCAGACGCAAGACGGTACCGTCGCCCTGCTGACCCTCGAATAGGGTGCCGTGAAGCCCGTCATTGCGATCGTCGGCCGTCCGAACGTCGGCAAGTCGACCCTGTTCAACCGCCTGACGCGGTCGCGGGCCGCCCTGGTGGCTGACTTCCCGGGGTTGACGCGTGACCGTCATTACGGCGTGGGCCGGGTCGGCCCCCGCGACTACATCGTCATCGATACCGGCGGGTTCGAACCCCTGCATGCCGAGGGGATCGCGCGGGAGATGGCCGCGCAGGCCGAGCAGGCGATCGCGGAGAGTGACGCCGTCGTGTTCGTGCTCGACGCGCGGGAGGGCGTCACAGCGCAGGACCGCCGCATCGGCGAACGCCTGCGCGTGGCCGGCCGGCCGGTCTGGCTGGCCGTGAACAAGGCCGAGGGCCTGCCGCCGGAAGCCATCGCCGAGTTCCATGAACTGGGACTCGGCGATCCGCTCGCGATTTCCGCCGCCCATGGCGAGGGTGTGCGGGACCTCATGGACGTGGCGCTTGCGCCGTTTGCGCAAGCCGAGGCCGACGCCGGCGAAGGCGAGGCTCCGGATGCGGAACGGCGGGTGCGCGTTGCGGTCGTCGGGCGTCCCAATGTCGGCAAGTCGACGCTGATCAATGCGCTGCTGGGCGAGGAGCGTCTGATCGCCTTCGACCAGCCCGGCACGACGCGCGATGCAATCGAGGTCGAGTTCGACTACGGCGGTCGTCCGTACACACTGATCGACACTGCGGGGCTGCGCCGACGCGGCAAGGTGTTTGAAGCGGTCGAGAAGTTTTCGGTCGTCAAGACGCTGCAGGCGATTTCCGATGCGAACGTCGTCATCCTGCTGCTCGACGCCGCGGCCGAGATCTCGGACCAGGACGCACATATCGCCGGCTACATTCTCGAAAGTGGCCGCGCGCTCGTCATCGCGGTCAACAAGTGGGACGGCCTCGACGAGTACCAGCGTGACCGCATCCGGCGCGAGATCGAGCGCAAGCTCCACTTCCTGGGCTGGGCAAGGGTGCATACGATCTCCGCACTGAAGCGCAGCGGGCTTGCCGCGGTCATGCGTTCCGTGTCGGAGGCCCACGCGGCGGCGTTTGCGAAGCTGCCGACGCCACGCCTGACGCGCGCGCTGATCGCTGCGGTAGCCCGCCAGATGCCGCCGCGCGCAGGACAGCAGCGCCCGAAGATGCGTTACGCGCACCAGGGCGGGATGAACCCGCCGATCATCGTCATCCACGGCAACTCGCTGGGCCACGTGTCCGAAAGCTACCGGCGCTACCTTGAAGGCTACTTTCGCTCGGAGTTCGAGTTGGCGGGCACGCCGCTGCGGGTCGAGTTCCGCACCAGCAGAAACCCTTACGCGACCTGAGCGGACGGTGGCGAACGCGGATCTTTTCCGCTACATTGAACCGAACGGGTCCGTCCCCATTTAGATCAAACGTGACGGTCGGTTCGTTCCCTCACTGAACCGAACACAAGAAGCGGCGTCAAACCGCTGGAGCAGACAAGATGAGCAACAAAGGGCAACTTCTACAAGACCCGTTTCTGAACGCGCTGCGCAAGGAACACATCCCGGTCTCCATCTACCTGGTCAATGGCATCAAGCTGCAGGGGCAGATCGAGTCGTTCGACCAGTACGTCGTTCTGTTGCGAAACACGGTGACCCAGATGGTCTACAAACACGCGATCTCGACCGTCGTGCCGGCGCGTCCCGTCAATCTGAGTGCGGAGTCCGACTCCTGACCGTCTTCCAGGTAGAGAGCCAGCGCGCGGAACGCTCCGAGCGGGCCTTCCTCGTCAGCGTCGCGCGGGGACGGCGCGATGACCCGGAAGCCGTCGAAGAACTGACGCAACTGGCCGTATCCGCCGGCCTGACGCCGGCCGGCCACATCGCCGTGCGTCGCGATCGTCCCGACCCCACGCACTTTATTGGCAGTGGAAAGGTCGAGGAGATCAAGGCGCAAGCCGAGATGGGCAACGCCGGGCTCGTGATCTTCGATGTCGCCCTGTCGCCGGCCCAGCAACGCAACCTGGAGCGGGCCCTTGGCCTGTGGGTGCTCGACCGGACGGCGCTGATCCTCGACATTTTCTCGCAGCGAGCGCGCAGTCGCGAAGGCAAGCTGCAGGTTGAACTCGCCCAGCTCGAACACCTTTCGACACGGCTGGTCCGTGGCTGGTCACACCTGGAGCGCCAGCGCGGCGGTCTGGGCAAGACGGGCGGTCCGGGCGAGAAGCAGATCGAACTCGACCGCCGGATGATCGGCGTGCGGGTCAAGCAGTTGCGCGAGCGTCTCAGGCAGCTCGAGCGCCAGCGGCGTACACGGCGGCGTGCCCGTGCCCGCCGCGATGTCCTGTCGGTGTCCCTGGTCGGTTACACCAATGCCGGCAAGTCGACGCTGTTCAACGCCTTGACGCGGGCCGGAGCTTTCGCGGCCGACCAGCTGTTCGCGACGCTCGACACAACGTCGCGTCGGCTCTATCTCGGGGAAGCCGAGTCCGCCGTCATCTCCGACACCGTCGGCTTCATCCGTGGCCTGCCGCACCAGCTGGTGGAGGCGTTCAAGTCAACACTCGACGAGACGGCCGAGGCTGACCTGTTGCTGCACGTCGTGGACAGCGCCTCGCCAGCGCGTGACGAACAGATGGTCGAGGTTGACCGGGTGCTCGACGAAATCGGCGCCGCCGAGGTTCCGCGGCTCGTCGTCTTCAACAAGATCGACGCGAGCGGGCGTGAACCGGCAATCGAGCGCGACCCCTGTGGTAGCATCGTCGCCGTTTCGGTCAGCGCGAAGACCGGCCAGGGTCTCGACCTGCTGCGCGATGCAATCATCGAATTTGCGCACCGGTCCCGCGAGGCCGCTCATCCCGAAAGTATCTCTGCCTGGTCCAGTGCCGCCGCGGCGTAGCAGCGCCGGCTTGCACTGATCCATCTTATGCTTCAACCCATTTTTAGCTAGGACACGCATGTCACTCAACGACCCCCAATGGGGCCGCGGGGGCGGTTCGGGCGGCTCCAACAACGACGGCGGTCGGGAAGAGCCGCGTCGCCCGCAGCGCCCGAACGGCGACGGGCCGCCGGACCTCGAGGAGCTCTGGCGCGACTTCAATCGCCGACTGAGCAGCCTGTTCGGGAAGAAACCGTCCGGGCCGCGGGGAGGCGGTGGGCCGGGCAACTTCAGCGTCAGCCCGCGGGGAACGGGTATCGGCCTTGCGGCGCTCCTCGGGGTTGCCGGGCTGCTCTGGCTGGCAAGCGGCTTCTACATCGTCCCGGAAGGGCAGGTGGGCGTGGTGACGACCTTTGGTCGCTACACCGAGACCTCCCCGCCGGGATTCCGTTGGCGCATGCCGTGGCCCGTCCAGTCCAACGAGCTGGTCGACATACTCTCGCTGCGCAAGGTCGAGGTGGGAACGCGTGGGAAGGCCGATCGGTTGAAGGAATCGTTGATGCTGACGGATGACGAGAACATCGTCGACATCCAGTTCGAGGTCCAGTACCGCATCAAGGACGACGGCGCGCGTGACTATCTCTTCAACAGCCGCAACCCCACCGCCGCCGTCATCCAGACCGCGGAATCGGCCATGCGCGAGGTCCTTGGCCGCAAGAAGATGGACTCGGTACTCTACGAATCGCGCTCGGAGATCGCGACCGAGGTCCGTGATCGCATGCAAGAAATGCTCGACCGCTACGGCACCGGTATCCAAGTATCGGCCGTCGCCATCCAGAATGCCCAGCCGCCGGAGCAGGTGCAGGCGGCATTTGACGATGCGGTAAAGGCCGGTCAGGACCGCGAGCGCCAGATCAACGAAGGCCAGGCTTATGCCAACGACGTCGTGCCGAAGGCGCGCGGCGCGGCCTCGCGCCTGATGCAGGAGGCGGAGGGCTATCGCACGCGCATCGTGCAGACCGCCGAGGGCGATGCCTCGCGCTTCCGTCAGGTGCTCACCGAGTACCAGAAGGCCCCTGCCGTGACGCGTGACCGCATGTACCTCGACACGATGCAGCAGGTGTTCTCGAACGCGACCAAGGTGCTGGTCGATTCCCGCAGCAGCAACCAGCTGCTCTATCTGCCGTTCGACAAGCTGATGCAGCAGGTGACGCAGGAAGGGATGGCGGCGCGCACGCCACCCACCGTCGTCACTCCGACCGAGCCGGCGCCGGTCACCACCGATGGACGCACCCGCGATTCACTGCGCAGTCGTGATCGCGAAGCGCGCTGAGGTCATGCCATGAATCGGATACTTGCCCTTGTTATCGGACTGGTCATCGCCGCGTTCATCGTGCGGGCCAGCACCTTCATCGTGGATCAGCGCCAGTCAGCCATCGTCTTCCAGCTTGGCCAGATCACGCGTGTCGTGACGGAGCCCGGCCTTTACTTCCGCATTCCGCTGCTGCAGAACGTCGAGTACCAGGACAAGCGCATCCTCACGATCGACACGCCGGTCACCGACCGCGTCCAGACCTCGGAAAAGAAGAACCTGCTGATCGACTCGTTCGTGAAGTTCCGCATCGTCGACCCGCGCCTGTTCCGGGTGAGCTTTCCGGCGGGCGAACGCTCCGCCGAGGATCGCGTCGGGACGCTGGTGCGCGACGCGCTGAACCAGGCGGTCAACAAG
>Ga0209391_10000049_pt1 | contig 38878 bp, 44 predicted proteins | sample PPLLak3March2015_FD_187246 | JGI IMG/M metagenome (GOLD analysis project Ga0209391, IMG submission 187246) | Freshwater sediment microbial communities from Prairie Pothole Lake near Jamestown, North Dakota, USA - PPLs Lake P7 Core (1) Depth... | ecosystem: Environmental > Aquatic > Freshwater >...
TGGTGTTCTTTCTTCTGAATGAGTAGCGGTTCAATGGATGCGATCGGACAGGGCGCGTCGCACCGCCGGGCTCGCCTGGAACGCGCCCAGCACGGTCACGGATTCGATCGCGGCGCGCGCCAGCTCAGGTGTCACGTCGTCGGCAATGCGGGCGAGTCCGACGACCTGGACCTGGAGTCGCTGGCCTGCAGCCACCACCGTCTCGAGGTCGGCGCGGCTGTAGTGCTGAAGGCCGACCGTGAGCGTTCGACGGGCCACGGTCTGCTTGACCGTATCGGCGTGCAGCGCAAGCTGGTTTCGAAGTGCGGTCCGGATGAGGTCCGAGCGGTTCGAATAGAAGCCTTCCTGGACCAGCAGGTCGACGTGACCCAGGTCGACCACGCCGACATTGACGGTCATCTTCTCCGTCTCGCCCGTGCGTTGCCTGTGTTCGATTACCGCACTGCCGCTCTTCATGCCATCCGCCTGGATTCCAAATGGAATCCAATTAGAGCATAAAAGCGCGGCTTCGGGGCTGCGTCAGGCGCAAGACCACTTTGGCAAGTTTGCGCGCTCGAATCGGTCTGGTAGCGCACCGACCACAAGTCTCATGCGAGCCGACCATTCGGAACGCGGAGCATCCAGAGAACAACCTCGACCTCGACCTGGCATGAAGCGGCCTTCAACGCCCTCGCTCGAGCCGGCGCACGATCCACTGCGCGCCTACAAATCGAAGCGCGACTTCGCGCGGACGCCGGAGCCCGCAGAGGGCGGCCGGTCGGTTGCCGACCAGTTGACCTTCGTCGTTCAGAAGCATTGGGCCAGCAGCCTGCACTACGACTTCAGGCTGGAACTCGACGGAACGATGAAGAGCTGGGCCGTGCCCAAGGGGCCCAGCTTCGACCCGAGCGTCAAGCGCATGGCCGTGCAGGTCGAGGACCACCCGCTTGCGTATGCGGACTTCGAAGGAACCGTCCCCGCCAAGCAATACGGCGCTGGCAAGGTCATCGTGTGGGACGCCGGAACATGGGTCCCTTTGCAGGACCCGCAGCAAGGGGTTCGAGACGGCAACCTGAAGTTCGAACTGCATGGCCACAAGCTGCATGGTCGCTGGGTGCTGGTGCGCATGAAGGGCAAAGGCGAGAAGCAGGCGGCCTGGTTGCTGATCAAGGAGAAGGACTCGTACGCCCGATCATCGGCCGGCTACAGCGTGGTCGACGAGCTGCCGGCGAGCGTCAAGGCCCTGGGCGCTCCGTCTCGCGGCGCCACCGACGCCCCAGGTGACCGTCGGGCAGCTTCCAATCACGACTTGCCCGTCGAGGCGGTGCGATCGGCGTTGCCGCGCTCGCTCGCGCCCCAGCTGGCCACCTTGGTGCCTGGCCCGCCGCCGGACGCCGCCGCGTGGCTCTACGAGATCAAGTTCGATGGCTATCGCATGCTGGTGCGCAACGACGCCTCTGGCGCGCGCCTGTTGACCCGCAATGGCCATGACTGGACATCGAAGCTGCGGCCGCTGCAAGTCGCCTTCGAGCGCCTCAAGCTCCCTCCAGGCTGGTACGACGGCGAGATCGTTGTGCCGAACGAGGCGGGCATCCCTGACTTCGGCGCGCTGCAGCGGGCCTTCGACACGCGGCGGGCGAGCGACGTGGTCCTGTATCTGTTCGATCTGCCCTACGTCGCTGGGCACGACCTGCGCGGCGCGCCCCTGCAAGCGCGGCGCCTGGTCCTGAAGGGGCTGCTCGCGGCTTCGAGCTCCGACCACGTCCGCTTCAGCGAAGCGTTCGATGCCGCTCCGCAAAGCGTGGTGGCCTCCGCCTGCAGGATGGGCCTCGAGGGCGTCATCGCCAAACGCCGCAGCAGCATCTACCGGTCTTCCCGTTCAGCAGACTGGGTCAAGCTGAAGTGCGGCCTTCGTCAGGAGTTCGTGATCGGCGGCTTCACCGCCCCCCAGGGTGCTCGCACCGGCTTCGGCGCGCTGCTGCTGGGCGTGAATGATGCCCAGGGTGTGCTGCAGTACGCAGGCGATGTCGGCACGGGTTTCAGCGAAAAGGTCCTGAAGTACGTCAAGAAGGAACTCGATGCGAGGTTGCGACGCACTAGCCCGTTCGCTGCCGGCTCGAAGATCGACGGCAGGCCGAAGTGGGTAGCCCCGACTCTGGTCGCCGAAGTGAGCTACGGTGAATGGACGCGCGCCGGCTACATCCGTCATGCCGTTTTTCGGGGACTGCGCGCCGACAAGGATGCCAGCACCATCGTTCGTGAAAGGGCGCTGCGCATGCCTTCCGCCAAGGCGTCGAGAGTCGGCGCAGCGCGCAGGTCGCACGCCTTGTCGGATCGCCTCCATGTGACGAACCCGCAGCGGGTGATCGACACCAGCACGGGCACGACGAAGCTCGAGCTGGTTCGCTACTACGGCCTGGTCGGCGATCTGATGATGAAGCACTTGAAGGGGCGACCGGTGTCACTGCTGCGTGCTCCTGACGGCGTCAAGGGCCAACTGTTCTTCCAGAAGCACGCGGAGACCGAGAAGCTTCCCGGCATCCGGCAGCTCGATCCAGGCCTCGACATCGACCACCCGCCGATGATCGAAGTGGCGAGCAAGCAGGGCCTGCTGTCGGCTGCGCAATGGAACGTCATCGAGTTCCACACACTGAACACGGGCACGGTGACTTTCGAACACCCGGACCGCATGGTGTTCGATCTGGATCCGGGTGACGGTGTTCCCTGGTCCCAGGTTCAGGAAGCGGCGCAACTCATGCATTCATTCCTGGACCAGATCGGCCTGCCGTCCTTCCTGAAGACCAGCGGCGGCAAGGGGCTGCATGTCGTGGTGCCCGTGAAGCGCTTGCACGACCGGGACACCGTCAAGGGGTTCTCTCGCGCTGTCGTGGCGCACATGGCCAGGACGATTCCGCAACGCTTCGTCGCGCGCAGCGGCCCGAAGAATCGCGTCGGCAGGATCTTCATCGACTACCTTCGCAACGGGCCCGGGGCCTCCACGGTTTGCGCCTGGTCGGCGCGGGCGCGGCCGGGCCTGGGCATCTCCGTCCCCGTGGCCTGGGGCGAACTGCCTTCGCTGCGCGGGGGCGATCACTGGTCCGTGAAGACAATCCACGAACGCCTGGACACTGGCAATGAACCCTGGACTGGGTACGCCAGGGCGGCACGCGGGCTCGCCTCTGCGATGTCAGCCCTGGGCTATGCGCCTCCTGTGGCATGAGTCGCCCGTGCGCCGTCGTCTACATCCACCAATTTTCGGCGCTATGCCGAACAAGGAGTCTCAATGCCCCGTGTGACCTGGAAAGGCGCCATTACTTTCGGCCTGGTGCATGTGCCCGTGGCCTTGTACCCGGCCTCGCAGGAGGTCGGCATCGACTTCGACTGGCTCGACAAACGATCGATGGACCCGGTGGGCTACAAGCGCGTGAACAAACGCACCGGCCGGGAGATCCAGGCCGACGACATCGTCAAGGGCATCAAGCAAGCCGATGGCGAATACGTGATCCTGAGCGAGGACCAGATCGAGGCGGCGTATCCGAAGTCGACGCAAACCATCGAAATCGAGTCCTTCGTCAAGGCCAGCGAGATTCCGTTCACGCTGCTCTCGACTCCTTACTACCTGGAGCCCGTGGGCAGGGGCGAGAAGGTCTACGCACTGCTCCGCGAGGCGATGTTCGAGGCCGGCGTGATCGGCATCGCGCGGGTGGTGATGCACACCAAGGAGCGCCTGGCTGCGCTGATTCCTTCCGGCGCTGCATTGGTGCTCAACACCATCCGCTGGGCCGGCGAGATCCGTCCCTTGGCGGAGCTGAAGCTGCCGGCCGAAGGCAAGACCGCAGCGGGTCTGAAGCCGGGTGAACTGAAGATGGCCGCGCAACTCATCGGAGACATGACCGGTCCCTGGAAGTTGGACGACTACTCCGACAAGTTCAGCGATGCCATCCTGGCGCTGGTGAGCAAGAAGGTCGAAGCCGGCGAGACCGCCACGGTGACGGCGCTCGAAGATGCGCCTGCGGAGGCGCGAGCGAACAACGTCGTCGATCTCACCGAACTGCTGGCGAAGAGTCTGGCCAAGCGCAAGCCTGGAAGCAGCGCCGAGGACGGCACCCGCAGCAAGGCGGCTACCGCGAAGAAGTCCGCCACCAAGACCACGACCCGACGGCGGGCATGACGGCCCATGCGCGGGCTCACGCCGCGGACCGAAACTGCCTGGCCGCAAATGCCCACGCCATGCGCGACGCATCCGGCCCTCGCACGTCACTGAAGGGCTTGCTCGCGGCGCCACCGCTCCACGCGTGGGCCAGCCCGTCCACGGCGACCAGCGTGGCCACCATGCTGCCATTGCGCTTGAAGTCAGTGACCAACATCGGGTAGCGCTTGCCTCTCTGGACGCTGCGAGCGTCGCTTGCTCGCGCGCCCGCGGCGCGGGCCCAGGCCTGCACCGCGGCCTGCCCGTTGCGGGGCGAGACCACGGCGTCGGCGTCGCCGTGTATCACCAGCAAGGGCGGCCAGTGGGCCTCCATCGTGCTCGGCGTGGCCGGCAGCGGCATTGTCGGGCGATGGCCATGCATGGCGCCCAGCGCCGAGAGGGTGGAGTGCGCCGTGCCCGGCGGAATGCCCGAGTGCATCACGACCGCCTTGAAACGACCCGGGTGCCGATTGACCAGGAAGGCGGCCATGCTCGCACCGGCCGACAGGCCTGCGATGGCGAGCCGCGTCCTGTCGACTGGATACAGCAGGCACACCTGGTCGATGGCCCTCATGATCAGAGCCGTTTCCTTCTGGGCACGACCCGAGGCCGTGTCGAACCAGTTCCAGCAGCCCTGGGCATTGGCGAGGCGGTCCTGCTCCGGGTAGAGCACCAGAAAGCGTTCGCGCATCGCGATGCGGTTCATGCGCGTGCTTGCAGCAAAGCTGTTGGCATCCTGACGACAGCCATGCAGCATCACCATCAGCGGGAGGCGCTCGCCGAACGTGATCCCTGGCGGGCGATAGAGCCGAAAGCGCCTGGCGCCCGTCGCACTCATGACGATGCCGGGTGTCCACGCACCGGCACCGGGCGGCGGTGTGCGCTTGGCCATCGCGGTCTCGAGGGTATTGGTGAGCACTCGGGAACCGGAAGCGGTAGCGAGCCGCGTCATCGCCACGAAATTGCGCTCGAAGCTCTTGGCCCAAGCGGAAGTACGTAATCGTTTCTTCATGCAGACCACTCTACGCGTGCGGTGTTCATCCCGGCGTACGCGAGCGTACAGACCAGCACCCGAACAACTGCGAACGTGCGTGCAGCACCGGTACCTCCTGCTGGTGTGCGTGGAGTCCGCACAACGACTCCTGGAGAACCTCGCATGAAAGCATCCCGCCTTCTCATCTCGACTTTCGCCGCAGCCGGCATCGTCGGCCTGGCTGGCCTGGCCGTGGCGCAGACGACCACGACAACCGCCCCTGGCGCAACCACCACCACGACCCCAAGCGGCACCACCAGCACCACCGTCACGCCGCCCACGATCACCCGCACGAACGAGACCGAAGCCGAGCGCATGGAACGCGAACGCATGGATCGCGGCCGCATGGCCCGAGACGGCGTGAACGCGCCTGCTGGGTCGGGCGGCATGAACCGCGACGGCGTGAACGCACCTGCTGGGTCTGCCGGCACGTATCCAAGGGCAGCCGATTCGTCCACAGACAGCACGGCGCGCCGTGACGCCAACGGCAACCTGACCCCCCGGGCTGATCGCAACTGAGAACCACGCGCTTGAGCCGCGCATCGATCTCCAGCTTCTGATGGCTGCATCCAGGCAAGTCTCAGCAGACTCGGCAAGTGGCCGCGTGGCAGCCGTTTGCCGAGGACTGCTGGCCGGCATGGCCGGCCTTCTTGTAATCACGGCGACACCCGCACAGACCGGCGGCGGGTTCACCTACGGCCACTCAGTTCCGGGGGAGGCGGCTGCGCGCGGGACCAACTTCGGCGCAGCAGTGCCTGCTCCGGATGTACGCCGCCTTGCCGACTGGATTGCCCGCACGCGGGACAACCAGGGCAAGGCCTTTTTCCTGATCGACAAGGTCCACGCCACGCTGTACGTGTTTGACCGCAACGCGCGCCTGCAGGCCAGCACACCGGTACTGCTGGGCGCGGCCGTCGGGGACGACTCGGTGCCGGGCATCGGCGCACGCCCGATGGCTCAGATCCTGCCCGTCGAGCGCACCACGCCCGCCGGACGATTCGATGCCGAGGTCGGGCGCAATCTTCAAGGCGAAGACATCGTGTGGGTCGACCACGCCGCCGCAGTTTCGATGCACCGGGTACGCACCAACAACCCGCTGGAGCGACGCGCCGAGCGCCTGGGCACAGCCACGGTGGCCGATAACCGCATCTCCTACGGCTGCATCAACGTGCCGGTGGCGTTCTACAACCAGCACGTGCAAACGGCGTTCGCGGCAAGCCGCACTGCTGTTGTCTATGTGCTGCCGGAAACGCGTTCATTGCAGGATCAGTTCGGGCTGCACCTGCTGATCGTGCGCGCAGGTGGGCACAGCCCCTGAATCCGGCTTCACAACGCAAACGCGCCGATGACGAGATCACGCGCTCAAGGGTGCGACAGCGTACAGACCGCCTGTGCATGCGTCGCTAAGGTCCAACTCTCGGCGCAACGCATCCCCCTCCCGATCATCACTTTGATCGCGCTGTTCGTGCACCGGCTGCACAAGCCTCTCTTCAACTATTCCAAGGATCCCCATGACTGCTGACAAGAAGCCCACACCGAATGACGCCATCGCCCTGCTCAAGGCCGATCACGAAGCCGTGAGCCAGCTGTTTGCCGAGTACGAGAACGCCCGTTCGGTCCCCAACAAGAAGGCACTGGTCGCCGAGATCTGCACGGCGCTCAGCGTGCATGCACAGATCGAGGAGGAGATCTTCTACCCGGCCGTGAAGAAAGCGTTGAAGGACAAGCTGCTGGTGCCTGAAGCGACGGTCGAACACACCGGTGTGAAGGACCTCATTGCGCAACTCGAGGGCGACGAGCCCGACGGCGAGATGTACGACGCCAAGGTCAAGGTGCTTTCGGAGTACGTGAAGCACCACGTCAAGGAAGAGCAGAACGAAATGTTCCCGAAGGTCAAGTCCTCGTCGCTCGACCTGGTCGAGCTGGGCGAACGCATGGCCGCCCGCAAGGATGAGCTGCTGGCGCAGGTAGCCTGAATTCAACTGGAGAAATCATGAACGAAACCATCCATACCGACAGTGCGACCGCTGCCCCCTCGCCCAACGGAGATAACCGGGTGCGGGTGTCCGACGCGTCGATGTTGCCCGGCGGCGAGAAGACCGCTCCGGCAGCGATTGGCCTTCTGAAGAACGCGGTGCAGGGCGCACACAACACCATCGATCGCTTCGCCGACAGTGCAACACCGGCTGTGCGACAACTGGGCGAAAGCGTCGCTGCCGCCGGCGAGACGCTGCACGCGAAGACCGACCAGTTGCGCGTGACACGGGACGAATGGGTCGAGGGAGCGCGCAGCACCGTCCGCACCAACCCGCTGGCTTCCGTGGCGGCCGCGTTCGCGCTGGGCGCCCTGATCGCCCGCCTCATCCGCATCGCCCGCTGAAACCCGGACGAGGCACGCGATGACACCTACCGCGATCTTCATCGCCGCCTTGATCCTCCTGTCCGCAGTCGGTCTGCTGACCTGGGCCTGGTTCGCCATGGCCCAGGTCGAAGCGGAACTGCGCTTCTTCAGCGGATTCGAGGGGATGCACCTCGAGAGCGGGACCCACACAGCGCAGGACTCCGAAGGAGCGAGATGGCCAACCCCTGGTTGAAGAAGAACCCGTTCATGAGCATGTGGCTGAGCACGGCGAACCGTGTCGCGGGTACCGTGCGCGGCCACGCCACGGTCCAGGCCAGGCGACAGGTGAGGGCGGTGATCGCGGCAGCGATCTCGCCGCCTGTGCCGAAGGCCAAACCCCGGCGCAAGCGCTGACGCGCTGTTCGATTGCGGACAGATGCGTCACAGGTCCCGCTGGGTGCTGGTTGCAGGTGGCGTCGCCAGCCTCTGCCTGTTTGCCGGGCTTCTGGTCTCGAACTTCGTCGGCGGCGAAACGAAGATCGAGCGCCGCATCGAACGTCTCTACGGGCTCGATGACCCCCGCTTCATGCACGAGCTCGGCGTGCTGCTCGGGCCGCCCTTCCTGCAGGGAACGAAGGTTCGCGCGCTGCTGAATGGCGACGAGATCTTTCCACCGATGCTGGCGGCAATCCGCGGTGCAACGGTGTCGATCAACTTCGAGACCTACATCTACTGGTCGGGCGACATCGGCCGTGCGTTTGCCGACGCCCTGGCAGAGCGGGCACGCCAGGGCGTGAAGGTCCATGTGCTGCTCGACTGGGTGGGCAGCGCGAAGATGGACGACAGCCTGGTGGCAGTGATGACGCAGGCCGGCGTCCAGGTCAGGCGGTTCCATCCACCGCACTGGTCGCACCTCGGGCGGATGAACAACCGGACCCACCGCAAGCTGCTGGTCGTCGACGGCCGCGTCGGGTTCACGGGCGGCGTCGGCGTGGCGCCGCAGTGGACAGGCCGCGCGCAGGACCCCGCGCACTGGCGAGACACGCACTTCGAGGTCGTTGGCCCCGTCGTCGCGCAGATGCAGTCGGTCTTCATCGACAACTGGATCAAGGTCACGGGCGACGTCCTGCATGGTCCGGACTACTTTCCTGCGCTGGCGCTGGCAGGCCCGGCGGCGGCGCAGATGTTCAGCAGTTCACCCACCGGCGGCAGCGAGAGCATGCAGTTGATGTACCTGCTTGCCGTGACCGCGGCATCGCGTTCGATCGACCTGTCCGCCGCGTACTTCGTGCCGGACACTCTTACGCTGCAGGCACTGGCCGACGCGCTCAAGCGCGGGGTCAAGCTGCGCATCGTGGTGCCCGGCAAGCACATCGACAGCGACGCCGTGCGCGGCGCGTCTCGCGCCACATGGGGGCCGCTGCTCGCCGCCGGCGCCACCATTGCCGAATACGCGCCCACGATGTACCACTGCAAGCTCATGATCGTCGACGGCCTGCTCACTTCGGTCGGTTCGACCAACTTCGACAACCGGTCGTTTCGCCTCAACGACGAAGCAACGCTGAACATCGTCGACCAGGCGTTCGCGAGCACCCAGACCGCCGCCTTCGAAGCTGATCTCGCACTGGCGCGCCGGGTGAGCTACGCCGAGTGGCAGGCCCGGCCTGCGCGCGAGAAGTTCGGCGAGTGGCTGGCCTCGCTGATCGGCACGCAACTCTGACTTGGTACGCGGCCGTACAGACGTGGCCGGGCGCGGACGCCAACATGCGTGCTCGAGTCCCGCGCATCTCGTTCGGGGCATCAAACGAAACTCAGGAGAGCACATCATGAACTTCATCATCTGGCTGATCGTCGGTGGTGTCATCGGTTGGCTTGCCAGCATGTTGATGAGGACCAACGACCAGCAGGGGATGTTCCTCAACGTGGTCGTCGGCATCGTCGGCGCCATGCTCGGCGGGTGGCTGATCTCACCGCTGGTCGGCGCCGGCACGATCAACCAGAGCGACTTCAGCCTGCCGGGCCTCGCGGTCTCGTTCGTCGGCGCCGCCCTCCTGCTGGCCATCGTGAACCTCTTCAGGCGCGGTACCGCGCGCTGAAGCCCATCCGGTTCGATCCGGAGTCACTCACCACAAGGAACTGACCATGAACAATGACAATCGCAAGAACGACGCGAACCGCGACCCGCTCACCGGCGCTCCCGGCTCACACCCAGTGGGCACCGGCATCGGCGCTGTCGTCGGCGGCGCGGCGGCTGGTGCGGCAACCGGAACGGTGGCGGGGCCGGTCGGCACTGCTGTCGGCGCGGTCGTCGGCGCTGTCGTCGGCGGGCTGGCTGGAAAGGGTGTCGCAGAGGCTATCGACCCGACGCGTGAGCACGCTTACTGGAGCGAGAACTTCAGTGGACGCGACTACGTCGAGAAGGGTTCGAGCTTCGACGACTACGGCCCCGCCTACGACTACGGCGTGGATGCGCGCGGCCAGTATCCGGGACGCGGCTTCGACGATGTCGAGTCCGACCTGTCGCGCGATTGGGCCACCCGCCGCGGCGCATCCAGCCTGGGCTGGGAACGGGCCAAGCACGCGGCGCGCGATGCCTGGAACCGCATCAGCCCGGTGAACTGAGCGTACGCATGAAGCAACTTGCCACCGATCCCGTTCAGCGCCCATCCCTCGCATTGCTGGGTGCCGAGCCGTTTCGTGCCGCGATGGAACTCGCCTGTCACAAGTTCGCAAAGTCCGGGACCACGAAGCCTGGTGATGGACATGCGGTTGTGATCTTTCCGGGCCTGGGCGCGAACGGGGGATCGGTGGCAACGTTGCGGGAGCACTGCCGGTCGCTCGGCTACGACGCGCATGACTGGGGCCAGGGGTTCAATACCGGCCCACAAGGTGATCTCGACGCCTGGCTGCACACCTTGAAGTCGCAGGTCGTCGATCTGCTCGCCGGCCACACCAAACCAGTCACTCTCATCGGCTGGAGCCTGGGCGGGCTCTACGCGCGCGAAATCGCCAAGCTGATGGCACGGCGCGTCCGGCAGGTGATCACGATCGGCACGCCCTTCAACGCGGAGGCCGACCACACCAACGTGGGCTGGCTCTTCCGCATGCTGAGCGGCACTTCGTCGGCGATGGATCCGGCGCTGAGCCGGCGCCTGCGCACACCACCACCGCTGCGCACCACCTCGATCTACAGCCGGTCGGATGGTGTCGTTGCGTGGCAGACGTGTCGCCACCACAAACGGTCGAGCCTCGTACATGACATCGAAGTCGACGGCAGCCATGTCGGTCTGGGTTGGAACCGGGATGTGCTTGCGGCCGTCGAAGACCGCCTTGGTCAGCAACCCGGGTCATGGCGTCGATATGTGCGCGCGCAGTGAGCATGTCGCGGATGTCACGGGTTGCCTCCGTGATGCCGACGCTCAATTAGCCGGTGCAGACCGAATCCGATCTCAACGTACCCGTCGCCCAGTGGAGGTTGCCAGATGTCCATGAAGCCAGAAGCCCGCGGTCCCGTCGGACGCCAGGTGGACACACGGCCGCGTGGAGCGAAAGCGCCTGGATCAGCGCCTGGTCTGGCGCTGCCTCACGAACGCGACGAATCGCCGGATGACTCAGCCGGGGCGCCCGACCCCGTCATGGCACAGGCCAAACGCGACTTCGACGCCGGCATGGTCGACACCGATATGCGAGCGACCCCCGGCCTCGACGTGAAGCGGCGTGCCCGTCTGGTTCCCGGCCCTGGCGGCAAGCCGCCGACGGCCCACGACTGACAGGTCGTTGCGATCGGCGACAACCGGAGTTTTCGGTGCACGCCTGTCACTGCCTGCGTACGCCGGCCTCTTCGCGCTGCAGTTCCGTTGCCCATTGCGATTCCCGGCGCGCTAACCGGGCCGTTTGCCACTTCCTGAACACCCACACGTCGGATGTCCATCATGAAAAAACAGTCGTCGCAGCCAACCCACGCCAGAACCGCGGGCGAACCCAAACCCATACCAACGCGTCGCGCGAGCCGTGGCGCCAATGCCGACCCCGTTATGAAACAGGCCGACGACACGCAGGCGCTGGTGGCTGCGATGCCGCGCAACGCGAACAAGGATCTCGACTTCGGACGCGATAACGCATTGAACCCGCCGGTGGGTATGACCGCCGAGCCTGCGTCCGACGCGGTATCGGCCAGCACCCTGAGCGAAGTCAACGTCAGCGCCAAGACCGGGGACCCCGCATCGCCCGGCGGCCATGCCATCGACGGCACCCTGGCACAAGCTCGTGTCGACGGCTCGAATCAGGTGCTGACGACCAACCAGGGCGTGGCGATTGCCGACAACCAGAACTCGTTGAAAGCCGGGCTGCGCGGGCCGAGCTTGCTGGAAGACTTCATCCTGCGCGAGAAGATCACGCACTTCGACCACGAGCGCATTCCGGAACGCATCGTCCACGCACGCGGCTCGGCCGCGCACGGCTACTTCGAAGCCTATGAAGCGCTTACCGATCTGACCTGCGCCGCGCCGTTTGCCAAGGCCGGCAAGGTGACGCCGGTGTTCGTGCGCTTTTCCACCGTGGCCGGTGAACGCGGCTCGGTCGACACCGCTCGCGACGTGCGCGGCTTCGCCGTCAAGTTCTACACCGACGAGGGCACCTGGGACCTGGTGGGCAACAACATGCCGGTCTTCTTCATCCAGGACGCGATGAAGTTCCCCGATCTCGTTCACGCCGTCAAGCCCGAGCCCCACAACGCGATGCCGCAAGCGGCGTCGGCGCACGACACTTTCTGGGATTTTGTCTCGCTGTCGCCGGAGACCACGCACATGCTGATGTGGGTGATGTCCGACCGTGCCATTCCGCGCAGCTTTCGCATGATGCAGGGATTTGGCGTGCACACGTTCCGGCTCGTCACCGCCGAAGGCGCGACCGGGTTTGTGAAGTTTCACTGGAAGCCGAAGCTGGGCACGCATTCGCTGGTGTGGGACGAGGCGGTGAAGATCGCCGGCGCCGATCCCGACTTTCACCGCCGCGATCTGTGGGAGGCCATCGAGTCGGGCGAGTACCCGGAATGGGAACTCGGTCTGCAACTGTTCACCGAAGAGCAGGCCGAGGCTTTCAGCTTCGATGTGCTCGACGCTACCAAGCTCATTCCCGAAGAACTGGTGCCGCTGCGTCCTGTGGGGCGCCTGGTGCTGAACCGCAACCCCGACAACTTCTTCGCCGAAACGGAGCAGGTGGCGTTCTGTACCGCCCACGTCGTGCCCGGCATCGACTTCAGCAATGACCCGCTGCTGGCCGGACGCCACCACTCGTATGTCGATACGCAGATCACGCGTCTGGGCGGCGCCAATTTTCATGAATTGCCGATCAACGCGTCGCTCGCCCCAGTTTCAAACAACCAGCGCGACGGCATCCATCGGCAGGCCGTGCACCGCGGACGCGTGGCCTACGAGCCGAACTCGCTGGGCGGCGGCTGCCCGTTCCAGGCTGGCGCCCAGGGCTTTGTGTCATTCCCCCAGCCCACGGAAGGCGAGAAGCTGCGCGGCAAGCCGGAAAAGTTTGCCGACCACTACACCCAGGCCACCTTGTTCTACGACAGCCAGACCGCTGTGGAGCGGGCGCACATCGCTGGCGGTTTCCGCTTCGAGCTGAGCAAGCTGACGGTGCCCGCGATCCGCGAGCGCATGCTGGCGTCGTTGGTCAACGTGTCGCCGCAACTGGCCGCGGAGGTGGCCGACGGCCTGGGCATGCCGGTACCTGCCGCGTTGCCGCGTGCGCTGGAGGCACCGAACGCACCGGAGGTGAAGGCGTCTGCCGCGCTATCGCTGACAGCGTTGCCTGGCGAAGGTGGCATTCGCACACGCAAGGTGGCGCTGCTGGCGGCCCATGGAGTGGTGGGTGGATCGCTGCGTGCAGCGCAGGCCGCACTGCATGCGGCCGGTGCGGTCACTGTGATCGTCGCGCCGCGCCTGGGTGCCATCGAGACGGCCGATGGTGAGGCCGTCGAAGCCACGGCAAGCTTCGAAAACTCGCCGCCCGTACTGTTCGATGCCGTTCTGTTGCCCGACGGCGCGGTGGGCGTGAAGTCACTGCTGCGCCACGCGCAGGCGGTTGATTTCGTGGCCCAGCAATATCGACACGGCAAGACCCTGCTCGCCTTGGGCGCGTCGAAAGCATTGCTCGAGCGTGCGGGCGTCGAGGCATCTCTCGCCTCGGGTGACGCAGACCCCGGTGTACTGCTGGCCAGGGCCAATGAAGGTGAAGCCGCCCACGCCGCGTTCATCGCGGCCATCGGCATGCACCGACACCCGGCACGCGAAACCGATCCGCCGCAGGTCTGAGTCGAACCCGTAACGCCAAGCCTGGCCGCCGAGTTCGGCGCTGGGACACCAAGGGCTCGAAGCCGATGACGGATTTTCAGGATCGGCAACGCCGCGCGCGAGGCGCAGCCGTTCAGCGAAGGCATGAGCGTCGCTCTGCTTCCACATAGTCGACTCGAAAGGATTTCACTTGAACAACACGTTCGAACGCCTGTGCGCCATGCTGGTGAACGACCACAGGCTGCCGCTGGACCGCCTGACGCTGGACGCGCCGCTGGAGAGCCTGGGCATCAACCCCCTGGGTACCGTCGAGCTGCTTCCTACGACGCGATCGCCGGCATCGTCGGCCTGATGGCGGGCAGTTACTTGTATGCCGAATCGTCAGGTTTGGTCGGTTCGACGATCGAGAAGATCGGCAACCGTGGGGGCATCATGCTGCCGGACTTGCTGGGGATGCGTCTCGGTGTTTTCCTTGCGGTGTTCGTCCCGCTGCTTGTGCTGGGCCTGTTCGTCATGGAGCAACTGGCGCCCTGAACGCTGCATCGCATCACACCCCCAACGACGCCGAAGACAATCCGCAAGCAGGGCGGTGTCGCCAACGACGCCAACTCGGCGAGGTCCGCGCGATTGGGTGCGACTGTCATGGGTGCTCCTGAACGGTTGGCGGCGGCCGGACGACCGGCACTGCCTCCTGCCCGGGCGGCGGGGCGAAGCGCGACGCGGTCTGGATGTGCCACACGGCGACGAACATCGCCGCCACCGTCGGGCCGACGACGAAACCGTTGATGCCGAGGACGGCGATGCCGCCGAAGGTGGTGATCATCACCAGGTAATCGGGCAAGCCAGTCTGGTGGCCGACGAGGATCGGCCGCAGGACGTTGTCGACGAGACCGATCACGAGCACGCCGAACACGATCAGACCGACGGCCTGCCACGGCGAGCCAGTCACGAACAAGCCGACCGCCACCGGCGCCCACACCAGACTGGCACCGACCACCGGCAGCAGCGACAGCACGGCCATCAGCGCCGCCCACAGCAGCACGCCGCGCACGCCCAGGGCCCAGAACGCCAGCCCGCCCAGCGTGCCCTGCACGACGGCGACCACGAGGTTGCCCTTGACGGTTGCCCGCAACACAGTGCCGAACTCCTCGAGCAGGGCATGCCGGTCGCCGGGTGCCAGCGGAATCGCGCGGTGCACGGCGCGCACCAGGGCGTCACCATCGCGCACCAGGAAGAACGCCAGGTACAGCGCGATGAACACGCTCACGAGCAGCCTCAGCGCGTTTTGCCCGACGTTGAAGGTCTGGGTTGCGATGAACTGGCTTCCCTTGGTCAGCGCCTCGGCCAGTTCGAGCTGCACGGTGTCGAAGTCGGCCAAGCCGAAGCGGCCGAGCAGCGAACTGATCCATTCCGGCAGCGCATCGAACATCCCGCGCAGCCACTGTGCCGGCTGCAGCTCGCCGGACTCAACAAGTTCGAAGACCTGGCGCGCCTCCCGCGCCAGCGCGCCCGACACCAGCACCGCCGGCAAGACGACTATCAGGGTGGCGACCGTGATCGTCAGCAGGGCGGCCAGGCTGCGCCGTCCGTGCAGCCGCGGCAGCATCCAACGGTACAGCGGCGTGAACAGCAGCGCGATGATCGCGCCCCAGAGGATGCTGCCGTAGAAGGGCAGCAGGATCCAGACCAGCGCGACGCTCACGGCCACCAGCAGCAGCCTCAGCACACCCTGCTTGGACACCGCCACCGGTACGGGCTCGGCGGGGGCGATCGCGTCGGTGGAGGTCGCTTCGGTGGCGGGTGCGATCAGCAAGCGGGCCTCCAGGTTCGGCCGCGGAGCGGCGGGCCAGCGGCCGCGCCCGGTGAGGGGCGTTGGCGGGCTCTGTGGTGCAGTGAAGGGCGCTGGCGGCCCCTGCGGAGCATGCTAGTGAACGAGCGCGAGGCAAGCCTTCGCACGGCGGCCCCACGCCTTGCACAGTCTGTGCCTGCAGCGCGCCGAGCACTGTTCGCCAGCGCACGGACCGACGGGGCAGCATCAGCGAAGACTCGGCAACGTCGGCGGGTCGACGCCACCGTCGGCGGATATGGCGAGTCAGCCCAGTACCTTGCGCTGGGGGTGGCGGCCCCACCGCGACCCGAAGATCCCGGCATACGCATGTGTGAACTCAGCGCCGACCAGCAGGATCTGCGCCGAGTAGTACACCCACAGCAAGACCACCACCAGTGACCCCGCCGCGCCATAGGCCGAGGCCAGGCCGCTGCGGCCGATGTAAGCACCAATCACCGCCTTGCCCAGCGTGAACAGCAGCGCGGCCAGCAAGGCGCCGAGCCAGACGTCGCCCCACGTCACACGCACCCGTGGCATGAACTTGTAGATCAGGCCGAACATGATGGCAACAAGCAGGAAGCCGCCCGCGGCATTGCCCGCGTCGATGAAGGACTGCCACGCGCCGAAGGCCGTTTCCCAGCGACGGCTGATCGCGCCCAGGATCGCGCTGGCGACCAACGAGACGACGAGCAGGAAGCCGACGGCCAGGATCATCCCGAACGACACCAGGCGCGCGCGCACCAGCCAATACCAGCCACCCTGGCGATTGCGCCGGCCGACACGCCAGATCCGGTCCAGCGCGCCCTGCAACTCCGCGAACACCGTCGTCGCGCCGACGACCAGCAGCACCAGGCCCAGCACGGTGGCGGTCACGCCGCGTGCCGGCTCGCTTACGCTGGCCAGCAGACCTTGCACCACGCTGGCACCACTTTCGCCCATCAGCCCCTGCAACTGGGCCTGGATCTCGCCGCGGGCGGCGTCTGCACCGAAGGCCAGTCCAGCCACCGCGATCACGATCAGCAACAGTGGCGCCATCGAGAACACCGTGTAGTACGCCAGTGCCGCGCCCATGCTCGGCACGTAGTCCTCGAGGGAGGACGTGAACACCTGCTTGCCCAGGCGCCACCAGGCCGCACGGGTGTGACGAGGTTTCAGTGGTACACCTTGTCGGTGCGGCTGGCGCCGGCCGTTGCGCGCGGCGGCACCGCCTTCAGCGGCCTGCTCATGGCCCGCAGGCAGCGCATGCAATGTCGGTGTCGATGTCATGGTAAGGAGACTAACGACTGGCACGGGCGTGGCTCGGTGCGCTGCCGAACATGCGGCCCCGCGTATGCCAGCGCACCGACGCTGACGCCGAGGGCGCCGATAGTGTTTCACGGGCGATCCGCCTGCACACCTTGAAAGCGTTCTCCCATGTCCACCCTCCGCGCCGTATCCGCCCCCGTTCGCCTGGCCGCACTCACCGCCGCCTCGGCCCTACTCATCCTCACGCTCTCGGCCTGCAACAGGCAGCCCGAGTCCCTGCCCCGCTCGGGTGCGGTTCAGCCTGCACCCGCCGCGGCGACGACGCCGGCGGCCGGCCCTCGCAGCGACACGCTCATTACCGCTGATGTCAAGACCTCACTGCTGGCCGACGACAGCGTCAAGGGTCTCGACATCAGCGTCACCACCGACGGCGGCGAGGTGCGCCTGAGCGGAACGGTCGACAACCAGGCTCAACGCGACCAGGCGCTGGTGCTGACACGCCGCATCGACGGCGTGCGCCAGGTGCGCGACGAGACCACGCTGCGCAACTGATCCGCGGCCACCACCCGTTGCCGGGCGCCAGGTGGTGTACCTGCGTTGCTGGCGAACCGTTGACGTCGGCTAACTTAGCGCCGGGCAGGGCACCGGGTGGCCACGCGGCTCACCGAGTGGCGTCGGCATGTTCCGGATACGGTGCGACCGGCGCAGGGTCGGCGGGCTGACCTGACAGCTCGTTCGCAAGCCCATGGTTGACATCCCGGTGATGCGCCTCGTCTGCGCGAACCACGATCACCACGTCGCGCAGCGTGGCGCTGTCAGGTAGCTTCCAGTATCTCTTCGCAATCGCCGGGGCGGCGACGTTGGGCATGCGACCGGCGTCGATTTCCTCCAGGTAGTGCGTGTAGCTGAGCACCGCCTCCTCTTCGAAGTAGCCGACCAGTCGGTGCGCCGTGCGGCGCGAGACGAGGTACAAGAGGAAGAAGCCGACGTAGAAGGCCCACTGCGCGACGAGGATGAGGAGTCGCTCCAGCGCGGTAGGCCGGGCAACCTCGATGAAGGTCATGAGGTGCATGCGCTCGTTTTCCGCCTCTTCCATCAGTTTGCGGATCCAGCCGTCGTCGTCGACCATACGACGCAGGGCCTGCAAATGGACTGCCATGGCGCCCACCATGCCAGGCACGGCCGCCACCGTCTCGAGCACGATCGCCCGGTGGCCGTAGCGTTTGGCAAAGAGGGTGTCGGCAAAGAAGCGCAGCAGCCGGGTCACTCCGAGCGCGAACCTGTCCGCCAGATCGCTGGGCGCTCGATGCGGAAGGGGAATAAGGGGCTCCACTGGCATCGCTGTTCGTTCTCCGGCCACCATGGCTGATGCAAGCCGCCGCTCAGCGCTGAAGGAAATCGATCCTGCCAACGAGGCGTCAAGCGCTGGACAGGCACTCTGCAGAACTGCGGACGGTGCTACGTACAAAAAAAGTCTGCACCCATAGACCCTCCCCTGTCGGTGCGCTAACGGACGGACGCCGACGACCATCCGCAACCCCAGCTCGGCACGATGCATCGAGCGGTCTGGCGACCGAACGCGAACGACCGGTTTCCGACAACGCACTGGACAGACGGCCGCAGAGCAATCAATCGGCGATGCCCCGACTCAGGACGTGCCCAACATCAGGTGCGGAAGACCACCCGCGCGTTGCGCTGGTAGGTCCAGTAGGCCCATGCCCAGTTCGTCAGCACAACGAAGCGATTACGAAACCCGATCAGGAAGAACAAGTGCGCGCCAAGCCAGAACCACCACGCGAGCAGCCCAGACAGTTTCAGGCCGCGCAAATCGACGACTGCGGCCCTTCTCCCCACAGTGGCGAGATTTCCGTAGTCCTTGTATGCGAACGGCGCGTCGTCGCGTCGGCCGTCCACTCGCGCCCGAAGGGCGCGCGCAACGTGCCTGCCCATTTGCTTGGCGGCGGGCGCGATTCCCGGCACAGGTTTGCCGTCGGGCTGCGTGACCGCCGCGAGATCTCCGGCGACAAAGACCTCGGGATGGCCGGGCACCGAAAGGTCCGGCTGCACGATGACGCGACCCGCCCGATCGAGCGGCACACCCAGCAGTCCGCCGAGCCGCGAAGCAGCCACACCCGCAGCCCAGATCACCGTCCGGGAGGGGACGCGCTCGCCGGCGCGCACGTATCCATCGCTGTCGATGGCCTCCACCGGCGAGCCGCTCAGCACTTCAACACCGAGTTCACACAGTTGCCGCTCGGCCTTCTCGGAAAGCGATGGCGGAAAGCTCGCGAGTACGCGCGGCCCGGCCTCGAGCAGCTGCACGCGCGCGCGTGACGGATCGATGTGGCGGAATTCGTCCTTCAGCGTGTGGCGGGCAATCTCCGAAAGCGTCCCGGCGAGTTCGACGCCGGTCGGTCCGCCGCCGACGATCGCGAACGTCAGCCAGGCATCACGCTCCGCGGTGCTGGTGGCGTTTTCCGCGTGTTCGAAGGCAAGGAGTATGCGACGCCGCAGTTCAAGTGCGTCATCCAGCGTCTTGAGTCCGGGCGCAAAGGGTGCCCAGTCGTCCCTGCCGAAGTAGGAGTGCGCGGCGCCGGTGGCCAGCACCAGGTAGTCATACTCAAGCGCCGCTCCGTCTGTCAGGGCCACGGCTCGCCCCGCAACATCAACGCCGGTGACCTCGCCCCACCGAACCGTGACATTGGCCTGCTTGCGCAGGATATGGCGCAATGGGGCGGCGATATCTGCAGCCGCCAGCCCCGCGGTGGCCACCTGGTAGAGCAGCGGCTGAAACAGGTGATGATTCGCGCGGTCGATCAGCGTGATGTCGACCGCCGCCGAGGCCAGAGCCCGGGTGCACCACAACCCCGCGAAGCCGCCTCCGACGACGACCAGGTGCGGACGGGAGGCTGTCGGCACATTCATGGACCTGCCACGGCCGGGGCCAGGCAGGACTCGCGTGCCTGGTATCGGCGCAATGAAAGCGTGGTTAGGCAACAGCGCTCATTTCGTCCATCAACTCGGCCTTGCGCGCGTCGATTGCCTCGCCGAGCGCAACCAGGTCCATGTCGGACTCTTTGCACTTCGGAAACATCTCGCCTTCCTCTTCCTTGACGTGGTGATCGATGTATTCGCCCAGCACAATCACCTTGGCGTCGTACAGAGCGTCGTCCGGATTCATCGCCTCGATCTGAGCTATCAGATCCTTTGCCGATGCATGTTCGACTTCCGCTTCGTCGAGCAGATCGGACTCGTCGATCGCCGCCCGCGCGGCCGGATAGAAGATCTCTTCTTCTGCCGTTGCGTGCACAGTCAACAGCAGGCAGATCTGCTGAGCCACGGCCTGGCGTTCCTCGCCTACTTCCTCACTTTCAACAAGTTTCTTGTACTGCTCAAAAAGCGCCTTGACCTCCTTGTGGTCGGCCTTCAGTACAGCTACTGCATCGCGGGCGGAGGAGCGCTCGGATGATTTGGTAGCGGCAGGTTTCCTTGCTGAAGCTTTCTTGGTTGCCATCGGTGTGTTCCTTGATCGTAGGGGAGTTTGTCGAACCTGGTCATCAGTCGCTTCGGAAACGGAGTCGAGTTCCTCTCGAAGCCGGGCTCGTTCGCGTCGCTGTTCAGTACTTCGCATCCCAGCTCGCACGAACAGTGCGTCGCTTTTTTAGGCCAATGGGGCGGCCTCGTCCGTACGGAAACGCACGGAGGTCAGCGTCGGGCTCGAAGATGCGGGGAATACCACTTCAATTGCGTACGCAATCGCACAGACCAGTCTGCGTGCCGGCGCGAACATGCTTCCTCAAGTCCTGCGCATCAAACGCCGGACATCAAGGAGAAATTTTGGAGAGCACATCAGGAACTTCAGCTTGATCAGCCAGTACAACGACGACCACGGCCCCGCCTACGGCTTCGGAGTGGATGCACGTGGCCGGTATTCCGGACACGACTTCGACGATGTCGAGGCCGAGATGTCGCGCGATTGGATCGCCAGCCGCGGTGTGTCCATCCTGAGCTGGGAGTGGGCCAGGCACGCGGCGCGAGATGGCTGGAATCGCTATGTTTCAGTGCGTGGAGTTGGAATCGGGTCCAGCGCTGGGATTTGATGGGTCCCGCAAACCGATCTTCACGGTGTCGTACCCGATCTCTCCGGCCGACCTCAGCTTGGTGTTCCTGTCCAAGGGGCAGGATGGATCGCTAATCGTCAACTACCGCACTGCCCGAGTTGGCATTGAGAGAAGCTTGATTGGCAGCTCCGCGGTTTGGGTTGGCGGCGTCTGGTGGCGCTACGCACCGGTCGCGCCGAACCGCTGGCGTCGGCCGAGCGACCGCTTTGCGCAAAACACGGGCGACCGCTTCGGGTCGCGAAGCGCCGATTAGCGTAGGGTCCCTGTGCGGCCAGTAGCGGTCCTGCGACAACTCGGTAAGAATCGCCGAATAGCAGTCGTCGAGTGCCTGCTGCCATCGCTGCACAGCGGACTCCAAGGGACCCCACATGGGTCGCAACATTGTGTTCACCAGCAAGGCCGCCAAGCCTCCGCCCGTCTACAGCCTGGCGCTGCTGGAGGGCTCGCGCCACTTGGGCGGGGCGCGTCGCCTATCCCACCGAGCCTGCCAGGAGGCCTTCTGGGCAAACCAGACCTGACTCTGATAGTGCTCATCCCAATACGGGCCCAGCGAGAAGTCGACCGCTGGCAGGCCGAGATTGGGACCACCGTGCAAGATCGTGACGGCACTTCCTTCGAATGGCACCGACAGGTAGCGCGTGTAGACCCAGCCCCTGTTGCGACCCGAGACTACATCGCACCAGTGCCAGTTCGGCGTACATCCGACCACCGTCACCCGGGTCCCGGGCAAGAGCCACGTCACAGTCGGCAGCGACGTGCTGGGAGCGGAACGGACGTTGACGGACCTCGTGATGGTTGCCGTAGTTTCTGCAGCAGCCATCTGCGTGCACAGGGCAAGCGTCAAGGCGAGCAACAGGCGCCACCTGGATTTGACGGTGGTGCGGAAAGTCATTGAAGAGACGTCATCACCAAGGTTTAGCGCACGCATGTTGAGGTTCCTTTTCTCTAGGCCAAGATTTTGGCGGTAGCCGTCGGGCTGACAGCAAACTGTTGACGATTGCTCAGAACTGACCCGCCGCGATCATTTCAAGGGTTGGTGACCTGGTCCAGGCCGCAACTCGGTACCGGCTCGAAGTCGCCCAGAAGCCTCCCACCCACAAATTGTCGGGGAACAGAGTGTTCCACGGCAAGGCCGGCAGCGGTGGCGGCCCCATGAGCCTGATGTTGTGCTGCCGAACTCCCTACGCGCTCTTCCTTGTCCGCAAGGTCCGCAGGTTCCGCAACGACACCCGGCTGGCGACTGACTAAGGCCGCGCTGCAGCCTCTGTCGGACGAGAGATCGACCGCTTTCGGAATCGGTGCAGTCGACTTCGGGTCGCGAAGCGTCCGTCGAGTGAAGGTCGCTACGCGGCCAATTGCTGCCCTGCCGGTGATCAGCGAAGATCGCCGCTAAGCTGACGTGGGAACTACGAGCAAGATCAACGATCCCGATTCCGGTTCGCTTTGGGCCAGCATCCCAAGGCGGGAGTACCTGAATGCATCTGCAAGGAATGCGTTTCCCCCATGTACTGCTGGTTATGGCCGGCGGGGCTCTTCTTTTCATTTCAGGCTGCGCCGCATGGCGCATCGGTCAGTCCGTCGAACTGGCCAAACGCAGCGAGCCGCTTCAACACACGCCGAATGACGCGAAACTGAGTCTTCTGATTGTTGGAGACAGCACGGCGGTGGGCACCGGCGCAACAAGCGGGAAGTCGAGTCTTGCCGGACTCATCGCGCAACAGTACCCGCGCCTGCTGATCGAGAACCGCGCGCGCGACGGCGCGAAGTTTGACGATGTGGTCCGACAGTTGGGCGGAGAAGAACGGTTCGACATCGTACTGGTTCAGGCGGGCGGGAACGACGTGATCCGCTTGGGCGATCTGTCGTCGTCGCAGGGGGACATCGAGCGCGTTGCCGAGCTGGCGCGCAAGCGGGCCGACGTCGTGGTGCTTATGCCGGCCGGCAATGTGGGCAATGCGCCATTCTTCTTCGCGCCGGTGTCGTGGCTGATGACGCAGCGGTCGCGTGAGCTGCACAGGTATGTTCAGGACTCCGCCGCGAGGACGGGAGCCGCTTACGTCAATCTCTTTAAGGAACGCCGCGATGATCCGTTCGTCAAGGACCCGGGCCTGAATGCCATTGACGGCCTCCATCCAAGCGATGCGGGTTACCGCGTCTGGTTCGGCGAATTGATGGCGCAAGCCCAGCTTGGTGCACGCCTGGCACCGGCGCGAGCGAGGTGAGTGATTTGAAGTCCCATGGGTGCTGAGACCGGGGCCTTGTCTGATAGTCGTCACGCGGCCAGTTTCGGACCTTTGCTTGGCTCGCGAGGTTGACCCGAAAGCGGACAGGTCCTTTACGGGCAGTCGGATTGTCTTGCGAGGGAATCGGCTCAACTCCGTTCGAATTTGCACACCTCGCAGGTGCGCCGCGGCGGCACCCACCGCCTCACGGGACACCACCATATCCTTCCGTGGACAATGCGGTCATGCCCCGCGAGTTGTTCCGCTTCGACACTGCCGCATCGGTGGCCGATTTCTCGGCGATCGACGACCGCGTGATGGGTGGCCGCTCCTCTAGCCGCCTGCGCCATGACCCTGCGGGCCATGCGATTTTCGAGGGCGAGGTGTCGCTGGCAGACGGCGGCGGTTTCGCGTCTGTTCGTTCACGCTCGCTTCCGTTGGGTGACGCGCAGGCGGTGACCTGTCGCATCGAGGTGCTTGGCGACGGCAAGCGCTACAAGCTTAGCCTGCGCACCGACGACCTTTTCGACGGTGTGACCTACCAGGCAACGTTCGAGCCGGTCTCGGGGGAATGGACCGTGCTGCGCTTGCCGCTGGCGTCATTCAAGCCGACCTGGCGCGGTCGCCCCATCGACGGTGGGTCCGCAGTACGACCGGAGAGCGTGCGCCAGCTAGGCCTCGTGATTGGCGATGGTCAGGCCGGAGTGTTTGCGCTGGCACTGCGTTCCATCGCGCTGGAATGATCTGCGCTGAGGTCTTGTGTCGGCCACAATCTGCCGCCCGCGCAGATGCCGATTACGCGCGGTCGCGCAGTTCGGTAACGCCGCTCTTCTCGGCGCAGTGATCGCAGCAATACACCCGCGCGTCCTTCTCAAGACCGTGACCGATGACGCGCACGCCGCAGTGTGCGCACACCGGCGCCAGCAGATGTATCGCGCATTCAAAACAATCGAACGTGTACCTCGTTCCGCCCTTGATTACCTCGAACGACTTGTCGTAGTCGTTTCCGCACGCATCGCACTTGGCCATAGTAGAGGTCTCTCCCCTGGCAGATTGATTGGATGGCCGCCGCCGCGCTCACTAGATGTGAACGATCAGCCGCGATGAGCGGACGCGCTATCCGAACTCGGCCTGAAGAACGGTAGACGGCTGCGCGACCGCGGTCCGTTCGCTATCAAACACATCGCTGGGTACAGGCTGTGCGGTCCGCGGCTGAGCCATCGCACCGCCGCGTTCCTTCGGATCCGCGTAGTGGGGCAGCAACCGCTCGTACTCCTTCCGGACTACGGCGTAGCACTCGCAGGCGCGCTGCTCCAGGCCGCGACGGTCGAGGACGGCGATATGACCGCGCGAACAGTGGATCAGTCCGAGTTTCTGCAACTGCTGCGCGGCCCCCGTCACGCCTTCGCGGCGCACGCCCAGCATGTTGGCGATCAGCTCCTGGGTCATGCCGACGTCGTTGCCCTGCAGGCGATCCAGGCTCAACAGCAGCCAGCGGCACATGCGCTGGTCCAGCGAGTGGTGCCGGTTGCACGCGGCCGTCTGGGCGATCTGCGTGATCAGCGCCTGGGTGTAGCGCAGCAGCAGGTGCATCAACGGGCCGGCGCGCTGAAACTCTTCCTTCACCGCGTGTGCCCGCATTCGGAACGCGTTCCCGGCGCGCAGCACCACGGCGCGACCGAGCCGCGAGTCACCCCCCATGAACACGGCGATGCCGACCAGGCCCTCGTTGCCGACCACCGCCGTTTCGGCCAAGGCGCCGTCCTCGAACTCGTAGACGTTTGAAACGAGGGCGGTCGTTGGGAAGTACACACAGGACAGCGGGGCGCCGGACTCATACAGGGCCTCGCCCTGGTGCAAGTCAACTTGGTCCAGTTCCGGCGCCAGGCGCAAAAGATCGACGTCTGGTAGCGCCGCCAGGAGCCAGTTCTGCCTCAGGTGGAAGGATTCGGTCACTTCGTAGCACCAATAGCAGTATGGACTCGCAAACAACCTTGTTGCTTCTCGCCAGTCCTGTCGCCCGGAACCCGGTTGACGCTGCGCAACACTGCTTCTTATGTTCCCTTGCGTACAGATACTGACACGCAGGGAGGCGAGGCCGTCGTGTTGTACGACGAGGCGATTCGCCGCCGTCCCGACTACGCGGTGGACGCCATGGATCGCAACTTCGGGTCGCGAAGCGCCTGTCGAGTGAAGGTCGATACGCGGCCAGTAGCAGCCAGTCGATCGGCTCCCCTGCTTTGCCTTGAAGCGGTCAGAATCTCCACCTGGCCGCATGGCAGACACTCTTGCATGCAGCGGACCGACAAGTTTGCCCGCCGCTGCCCAGTGACAATCCGGAGATGAAGACAATGAGAACGCGGGCGCTTGCCGCGATCGCGGCGCTGGTCCTATCAGGGTCGCTGCTTGCGGCCGACGCGGCGCCCGTGCCGCGCAAGGAGCGCGTGGCGTTTGCGAAGGGCGCGGCGTCCGCCACGATCAAGGGCACCCTGAAGGGCGGCGCCGACGTGGACTACGTGGTGCGGGCGGCCGCGGGCCAGACGCTGGAAGTGAAGCTGCAAGGGACCAACCCCCAGAACGACTTCAACGTGCTGCCTCCCGGTTCGGCCGACGCCGCGATGTTCGTCAGCGCCATGACTGGAGCACGATCCTGGTCCGGTGTGCTGCCGGCCGACGGCGATTACGCGATCCGCGTCTACCTGATGCGCCCGGCAGCGCGCCGCAATGAGTCGTCGAGGTACACGCTGACGGTGACTGTCACCGGCGAGCCGCTGCCGCCGCTGCCCGCGGCACGAGACGCGAAGGTTGCGGGCACGGTCTATCACGCGACGGCCAAGGTGCCGTGCGCGCTGCCCTACCGGCCAGATGTGAAGTCGTGCGACGCAGGTGTCGTCCGCCGCGGTAACGACGGCACGGCAACTGTCGAGGTGATCGGTCCCACGGGCGTGCAGCGGCGCATCCTGTTCGTACAGGGCAAGCCAGCCGCCAGCGACGGTATGGATTCCCCCTCGGCCTCGCGCAACGGTGATGTCACCACGGTGGAGGTGGGCAGCGAACGCTACGAAGTTCCAGATGCATTCCTGACCGGCGGCTGACGGGGCCGGCGCGCAGCAGCACCGCACATCAACGCAGCGTAAGCAACACCGAAAGCTGCGCCACAGGACCGAAGGCGGCCAGAAGCAGCAAACAGACAACCAGGACAACGAAGCATGGCAAACCAACTGCCACTTGCGAACAGTCACCGAATTGCGCGTCGTCGGCCCCCACGACTGTGGGGGCCGGTCGCATCCCATGAAGCGATGCGATGACAGGCTCAATGGGCTTGATCGGTCCGGTACGGTGTCCCATAGAACGTGTGGATCCCGCTGGCCCAGGTCTTGTCCGACATCGACGGCCAATGCTTCTGGTCGAAGCCGGGGGCGTCCTTGAGAACTTCCTTCGGGACGTTGAGCGTGAAGCGCTTGTTCGCGGTGTCCAGCGTCAATGCCGCCCAGGGCACGGCAAACAGCTTGTCGCCCATGCCCAGCAGGCCGCCGAAAGACAAGACTGCGTACGCGATCTTGCCCGAGGCCATGTCGATCATGAATTCCTTGATGTCGCCCAGATCCTGACCATCCTTGTTGTAGACATCGTTACCGAGAAGCGTGTTTGCGCCCATCAGCGCCGGGCCTGGACCCTCACTGGTGTTGGCATACATGCCGAAGTTGTCGCGCGTGACGTAGTTCACATTCATGATGGTTCCTTGTGGTCATCCGAGGGGCTCTTTGAGGGGGCGGATCCTCCACCGCATCAAGTGCGAATGGCGGCTGACTGGCAACGCCCTGTCAAGTAGCAACTAAAGACGTTACGTGGGGACATGCCGACCGTCTGTTCGGTAGCGCACCTGATCTGACGGAACGCATGGGGACGCTGCGGCCGAGGTCTACAACCGGCTTGTGTTGAATATCGCGTCCAGTTGACCCGCCTAATCGCTGTCGGCTGACCCACGGGAGTCTGCTGCAACTTTCTGACTTCCCGCGACAAGGCCTTCCGACATCCGGGTCAGCGAAACTCGATAATCTGGGTCAAGTGGACGCGATACTCAACAAACAAGCGCCTGCATGAGCGATCCCATGTCACAGGAACCTGGCGGCATTCAGGACACAATCCTGCGTGTGCTTGAGCGGAACCGGCTCGCTGTGCTGGCTACCCAGCGTGACGGTCAGCCTCACGCCAGCCTGATAGCCTTCACGCCGTTAGGGGGCCTGCGGCTCTTGGCGTTTGCCACGTATCGCGAAACACTCAAGTACGAGAGCATCGGGCAGGACCCAAGGGTGGCGATTCTCGTGGAGGACAGAGAGAGCGATCTCAGGTATTCAGGTCGGCGGCTCGTCCTTACAGCACTTGGTAAAGCGATCAAGACTCCTGAAGAGGAGCGACACGCATACATCGCAAAGCACTTGACGCGGCACCCTGGCCTTCAGAACTTCCTCCGCTCGCCGGAGTGCGAGTTCATACGTGTGGCCGTTCATGCCTATCAGGTAGTGGGCGGGATTGACGATGTGCAGTGGTTCGAAGTCGGAGAGTCTGCTGCTATCTAGCTAGCGCGTGCAGCCGAAATCCAGCTCAGTCAATCGCGCTGCATTTGGCCTGACGGCCGGCAGCGTGTGCCATCGCCGGCTGCGGCTGATGTGTGGTTCGTTGAGCGTCCGCTTCTGGGCTGCTCGAGTCAGTCGGCTTTTGGGATGAGGCGACTTCCGCTAAGGGGCGCGAAGCGTCCAATGAGGGAAGGACACTAAGCGGCCAGAAGCGGAAGTCTGACCGCATCGTCCGCATCACGAGTGAACGGACGTTGCCCTCGCGCGCAGCCGAGTTCGCAAGCTCTTGCATTGTCGAATCCCGCACATTCGAAGCGGGAGCACCTGGTTCGAAGGCTGATGGCGCCCGTGATTCAGGATCCGGTCCGCCGTCAATTCTGCTCGCGGCGCGCCGTCACCGTTCGGCCGAGGGGTCGATTCCCTGTGTGTCAGGCAAACTACGTGGCCGCTACGTCCGGCGCCAAGGAAACCCGTTCAATGCAACAAGATGAGAGCCGAACACGAGCGGGGACGGTTGAGCTAACGACACCGGCGAAGCGCTCGAGCTCGGGTTTCACCCGTGCGCTGATCCAGATCATTGTCCTCGGCGCGCTGGTGTTGCTTGGGTGGAAGCTCGCCGACGTGCTGCTGCTGCTGTTCGGAGCGATCATCGTGGCTGTGGCGCTGCGCTCACTGGCGGCGCCGTTGGAAAAGCATTTGCGGCTGTCACCGCGACTGGCGGTGGCCGCCGCCGTCATCGCCGCGCTGGTCTCGATCGTGGTGGGCTCCTGGCTGGTCGGCGATCGCCTGATCGAGCAGACCGAGGATCTCCGCAGGCGTATCCCAGAAGCGCTTTCAGCACTCACCACATGGGCCCGCAGTCATCCGCTCGGCGTTGCGCTGATGGACGTATGGCAAAGCGCGAGCGCGAGCGATGTGCCGTGGGCGCGGGTCGCCAATGCCGCCGCTCAGACGCTGGGCGCGATCGGGAGCATCGGCCTGCTGTTGGTGATCGGCGTCTACCTCGCAGCAAACCCTCAGATGTACCGCAAAGGTCTGGTCCGACTGGCGCCGGCGGACTACCGCCCGCGCATTGACGAGGCGCTGCTCGCCAGCGGACACGCCCTGTCACGCTGGATGCTAGGGCAGGGCATTTCAATGCTGTTCGTCGGTTCGGCCACGGCCATTGGCCTGGCCATGCTTGGAATGCCCCTGGCGGGCACGATCGGAATGATCGCCGGCGTGCTGGCGTTCATTCCGTTCTTCGGCCCGATCGCCTCGGGCCTGCTGGCGGTGCTGCTCGCATTCATGGAGGGCCCTACGCAGGCACTGTACGTAGCCGGCCTGTGCGTGCTGATTCAGCAGATCGAGGGCAATTTGCTCATGCCGTTCGTGCAGCGCTGGGCAGTTGAGCTGCCGCCCGTGCTCGGCATCACGGCGGCCGTGATCTTCGGCCTGCTGTTCGGGCTGCCCGGGGTCATTCTTGCGACGCCCCTGATGGTGGTGGTCATGGTGCTGGTGCAGAAACTGTATGTGGAGGGCGTGCTGGAGGACACGCCGGACGCGATCAAGTCGTAGCGTGTCCGGAGGACACTGGCAGGTGCGTATCGAACATGCGCGTGCGGGTGCAGGTGCGGCTGTCTATGAGAGTGGCTGTGCGAGAGCTCCCGCCGCCAGAATCAGCAGCAGGGCCGCCGCCCGCTGAACAATCACTGCGCCACTTCTCACCGCACCCGCTCTCGGTTCTTGGCCTTGCGCTGAGGAAGCATGGAGGAGTACGCCGCGCGTTAAGCGCTAGAGAAGTGTGACCGGGTGGGGCACTTGGCCAGATTGCAGCAGGCAAGCGCCGCCTTCGCTGAGCGGTGCAGTTGCTGCTCAGCCAGTCAAAGCTCGGCGCGACCCAAGAGGGCGCACGGGCCTAGCCTGACGTCCGCCCACCAGTCTCCGGCCCCTTGGCCGTCGGCGGCGTTTCGGCCGGCAGCAGCCCTTCGACCGACATGCCGGTTGCCTTCGCGCGCTTGTGCCACAGCTGCCGCGCCATCGCCTGCAAGTCCGCGACCTTGTCTCCCTCGTCCATGATTTCTTCGCCGATCAGGGTCTCGACGAGATCCTCCAGCGTGACCAGGCCGCGCGTCTCGCCAAACTCGCCGATGACCACGGCGATGTGCTGATGACGCTTCATCAGCACGTCCATCAACGTGGTCAGCGTGCTGCTGGCGGGCACCGGGAGCAGGTCGCGCCGCAGGGTCGAAACCGGATCGGCGTCGTGGTCACGCAGGTGCGCGAGCAGGATGTCCTCGAACAGCACGAAACCGAGGATGTCGTCCCTGTCCCGCCCGTACAGCGGCAGGCGCGAGAACGGGATGCGGTCGCGCAGCTCGTAGGCCTGCGCCACCGTCGTGTCAGCCTGCAGCGCCACCATGACCGTGCGCGGCGTCATGATGTCCTCGGCGGTCAGCGCCTTGAAGCGGAACAGGTTGCGGATGATCTTGCTCTCGCGCTCGTCGATTTGCCCGCTCTGCTGGCCGATGGTGCTCATCGCGATGAATTCCTCGCGACTGAAGACGTGCACCTTCTGGCCGCGCGAGATCAGCCGGGTCAGCACCTCGGAGACGCGGATCAGCGGGTAAGTCAGAACTATCAGCAGCCGGATATACGTTGCGGTGAATCCGGTCAGCCGACGCCAGTGCACCGCGCCGATGGTCTTGGGCACGATCTCCGACAGGAACAGGATCAGCAGCGTCATCACCGCCGAGAACACGCCGAACAGCGCGTCGCCGAACACGGCCGTTGCCTTGGAGCCGGCGCCGATGGCTCCCACGGTATGGGCGATGGTATTGATCGTCAGGATCGCGGCCAGCGAGCGGTCGATGTTCTCGCTCTTCAACTGGTGCAGTCGCTCGGCCTGCTTGGGGCTGCGTTCGCGCAGTTCCGCGATGTAGCTTGGCGTGATGCTCAGGAGTACCGCCTCGGCCACCGAGCAGAGGAAGGAGAAAAACAGCGCCAGTGCAACGTAGGTCAGCAGCAACGCGACGTCGGGGCCGAGGGCGAAGAGGCCCCTCGAGTCGCCCGGGTCGGCGGTCGGAGCCAGCGTCTGCGACGCGGCGGGCAGCACCCACCACGCGATCAACGCCAGGCCGAGCGCAAGGGTCGGCAGCCGGCTGCCGGAGATGAGTCTCATGAGTGAATCAGCGCGGTATGGGCGCCGCTCAGCGGGCTTCACATGCTCGCATTCTGCACGAGCGTCACTCGCGCACACCGATCAACCTGCGACCGCGGTTACAGCGCGGCGGGCACGCCTGTAGCAGCACGAGTAGTGCAAGTGGTGACGATTGGGGACGTCTGCTCAGTGGCGTCCGTGAACGTCCGCCAACTAAGAATCCAGAAGTCGGCTTCGGGTCGTTGAGTGAAGGTCTCTACGCGGCCATGAGCCGCCCTTCGCCGCGGTACCCGTAGGCTGACGTTGGCGCAGTCGACGACGGCTAGAAGGAGTGAGTCCGGGCTGGATCTCCGTGGTCGGCACCACTTCCTTGACCGTGCCGGTCGTGACCAACCCTTCGTACATCCCGTTGCCAGCCACCTCCTCGCGAACCAACTCGCCGTCCGCACCGTGCTGGAAGCGCGTGAGACGCTTGGCTCCGCGCGTCGAAGCACGCCCGTGCCTGCTCCGATCCACTGGACTTGCCATCGCATTGCTGGCTGCAGGCGTGCCGATGTTCGGCAGCGCACCGACAGTTCGATGGCCCGGACGGACGATTCAATGGCTTCCACCCCATCGGGCCGCCTCTCGCAACTTGGACATCGCATGCACTGCACCCGCCACGCCGCGCACAGACTCGTAATCACGGCGCCTCCCTTTCCGGGGGCGAGCGTTCTGGCGCGGTTGCGCGGCCAGATCCGACGCCGGTAGCTCGTTTACCCATGACCAAGATCCGCACCGGCCAGGCGCCAGCGGCCTTGACGCGCGCTCAGTTCCATGAGCGCTTTCAGGTGCGTTTCTACGACCCGGCGTTCGAAGGCGAACGCGAGGCCATCGCCCGGTCATGAGCCTGCGCGAACTGGTTCGCGACGACGAATTGCTCGGTCGAACGCAGGTCGAGCGCGTTGGCGCCCGTGTGCTGCGTCCATTCCAGCTCTTCGCTCGACGGCAGGCCTCTGGTGGCCTGCTGCTGCTGGTCTGTGCCGTGCTGGCGCTGGCGTGGGCCAACTCGCCGTGGGCGGCGGCCTACGAGCAGATCCTGCACGTCCCGTTCGGCATTTCCGCGGGCGAGCAACTGCTGCGTCTGGACTTGCGTCACTGGGTCAACGACGGACTGATGGCGGTCTTCTTCTTCGGTGTCGGACTCGAGATCAAGCGCGAGTTTCTCGTCGGCGAACTGGCCGAGCGGCACAAGGCGATGCTGCCGATCGCAGCCGCCGTCGGGGGCATGGTGGCGCCGGCGCTGATCTACGCCGGCTTCAATGCCGGCGGCGGCGGTGCCCACGGCTGGGGCATCCCGATGGCCACCGACATCGCCTTCGCGCTCGGGGCGCTGGCGGTCCTCGGCTCGCGCATCCCCGAGGGATTGAAGGTCTTCCTGGTCGCGCTGGCGATCGTCGACGACCTCGGCGCGCTGCTGGTCATCGCAATCTTCTACACCGCGTCGGTCCACTGGGGTGGCGTGGCCCTCGCCGCCGCCTGCCTGGGAGCGCTCTTCCTGGCCAACCGCGCCGGCGCTCGCCGGGGGCCAATCTACCTGCTGCTGGGGTTGGTGTTGTGGGGCAGCCTGTTCTATTCGGGCCTTCACGCGACATTGGCCGGCGTGCTGACGGCGTTCTTCGTTCCCGCGCGGACGAGGATCGTGCCTGCCGCGCTGGCGCAGGTGATCCACCGCAGCGCTGCCGTCCTCGAGGCACGGGCGGCAGACGGCGCAGGAGCCATGAACGCCGAGCGCTTCGGCGCCATCAGCGTCCTGAGCCGCACCCTGGACGCCGCCAACTGCCCGCTGCAGCGCTTCGAGCACATGGTCCAGCCGTGGGTGACCTTCGGCGTTCTGCCGCTGTTCGCACTGCTCAATGCCGGCGTCGCGATCGACGCCCCGGCACTACGCAGCCTGCCTACGGCCGTGCCTCTGGGCATCATGCTCGGGCTCGTCATCGGCAAGCCGCTGGGCATCGGGGTGGCCAGTTGGCTGGCCGTGAAGTCCGGGCTGGCCACGCTGCCCGACGGCGTGAGCTGGCGGCATCTGCTCGGTACCGCGTTCCTGGCCGGCATCGGCTTCACGATGGCGCTCTTCATCAGCGGCCTGGCCTTCCCGGGCACGCCCTTCGAGAGCCAGGCCAAGCTTGCCATCCTGCTCGGCTCGCTGCTGGCGGCCGCGCTCGGCATCGCGATCCCGCTCACGACTCGGCCGCTCGAGCCCGACTCGACCTGACGCTGCGGGTGCATGCCCGCCACATGCGCAAACCCGGTGCCCAGCGTAACTTCGTCGCGACCGTCAGGACATGGCCGCGCCGGGCTGCAGCACCATCGTGATGTTCGCTGCCGCACAGACCTGACCGACACTCGGGTGCAGCCTGACCATCGGTAAACGGGCTTGCAGTTGCCTCGTTCGGCAAGTTGCCGGCCATCATCGTCGCCATTGAAAGGCACCGGAGAGCTAGGCACCCCTGGCCTGAATTGATCGCTCATTGAAGGACGGTGAGCTGAGGGCTTCGCGGGTGGATCGATGTCGCGATCCGCGGCATCGCTTGGAAGTACATGACAAGTTGCGCCGCATCCACGCCACCATGGGAGTGTGCCTTGGCCACGACACTGATTCAGGCCCGCAAACTACTCACCGCATCCGAACTCGAAGTCTTCGTCGCCAGCCGCGGGGATGCGGTCAAGGCCATGCTCCCGACGCAACTGCGTGCCAAGGTGAAGCGGTCGCGAACTCTGCGAGACAAGTACCAAGATCTGCTGCGCCGGCAAAAGCTCGCCACGCGCGAGCGCGTTGGCACCAAGGTCGGCCGCAGCGGCGCGGCCAACGCGCGCACGGCACAAAAGGCGGAGGTCTTCGCGGAGGTGCTCGAGCGTTTCACCCGGCGCCTGACCCAGGTCGAGGAAGCCGCGGCACGCTCCGCGAAGCAGGCCGCCGGCGCGAGGGCGAAGCAGGCATTGGAGACAAAGCGGCGCGTGCAGGTTGAGGCGCAAAAGGCTGGTGCGAGCGCGCGCAGCCCGAAGGCGCCGTCAAAGGGGCCGTTGGCAGCAGGCAAGCTCGGCCCGACGAGTGAGAGTGCCCGCGTCGCACGGCATGCGATGCAGCCGAAGCTGGCCGGTCAGCAGAACGTGCATGCACACGTCGCGGCACGAGGCCGTCGCAACCAGGCAAAACGAGACAGCAAGCGCTGAGGGCGGGCCGCCACGGCACCCAGCCGCCTGGTGTCGCGGAGAGTCAGGATAGGATCCAGTTGGCATGTCAGTTAACAGATCAGTAGGTCGTCGCGCGTTCTTGCTCGTCTTGACATCGACGGCGTTCTCCGCCCATGCGCAATCGAGCGCCAGCAGCGAGCAGCGCTTTCCCGACGTTGTCGCCGTCAAGGTGAGGGCTACTGGACCCGACCGGTTCGACTTCGATGTGACGATCTCATCGCCGTACGACACGCCCCGCCGCTACGCCGACGGTTTTCGCGTCTACACGTCCGACGACTTGGTGCTTGGGGAAAGAAAGCTGTTGCACGATCATCAAGATGAGCAACCCTTCACGCGGGATCTTCACGCGGTCAAGATTCCTCCGGGGCTGAAGAAGGTGCTGGTTCAGGCACGCGACCAGAAGTACGGGTACGGAGGCAAGGTCGTCGAGGTTGTCCTACCCGGTCGGTCGTCGAAGTCGGGGCAACCCGGATGATGTGATCTCAGCGCCTCAACACGAGGCTTTCGATTCCGAGCGCCGACTCGCGGATGCGGCGAGTGGCAAGAGCTGGACAAGTGAGCCGGTCAATGGCTCCGACAATTTGCAGCGACCGGTTTCGACGAGACGGCCCTGCCGAAGGGCGATGATGCGCAGGTGTTCGCGGTTCGAGTCGGGCACCACCAGGTGAGCGCGGCCGTCAATCGAAATCGCTGCCGACAAGCCTAGTTCGGCAGATCCATAGAGGTGGTTCGAGAATCCGTCGAGCGCCGCGAACTCGACCAGGCTCGCTTCCGCGAGCCGGTAAACACGCAGAGTGCCGCCGATATGGGGCGTCGTGACCGCTGCGATTTCGGCTTGTCCGTCGCCGTCGAGATCGGCCACGGCGACAGGGTTGAGCCAACGCATGGGAGTACCGATCGGCGAGGACTCGGCAACGATCTGCAGCCGGTCGTTCTGCGCGCCTATCAGCGCCAGCCGAGCGCCGTCGCCGCGCCGACTGACGATGGCGAGCAGTCGATGAGGGCCGCTCTTCTCCAGTTGAACACGCCTCGGCGCAACGTCCTCGAAAACCTCGTCGGCCGCGAGCTCGAGCGTCAAGCGGCGCCCTGAGTCAGTTGTGGCAGAGAGCCTTGCGTACTCGTGCGGCCGACCTGCGGCGAAGTGTCCGTAGCGCTCCACTGGCACTTCGTAATGAGCGTCGGCGATCCCGCTCGCGAACGCGGGCAACGCCGCCGCGAGGAACGATGAGACGCCAAGCAACCAGACCGTGCCCGCTTTCAATGAAAGGTCGCCCCTACCTATGCACAAAGACTTCGCATTATCGCCGGGCGGCGCGAGCCGTCGCCACTTGGTCGATTGGATTTGAGGCGCGCATGCTGCTCCGGTCGCCGACCGAAGACCAGGCCTTGGTCGCGGTCCGGCCAGTAGCGGTCGGCTGCCAGTTGAGTCAAGATCGACTTAAGGGAGGTCTTGTTGACCCGTGCTCGCAATCGTTCCGTACGACCAAAACTGGCCGCGCCAGTTTGATGCTGAGGCCGAAGCGCTTGGGGCGGCTCTGGGGTCCATCGTCGAGCGTATCGAGCACGTTGGTTCGACCTCGATAATCGGGCTGGCAGCGAAGCCGATCATCGATGTCCAGATCTCGGTGGCGTCTCTCGAGCGGCTCGAAGCCTTCGCAACTCCTCTGGCTTCAGTCGGTTACGTTCATGTTCCCGACCCTGATCCTGAGTTCGAGCGCGCTTATCCGCATTTTCGCAAACCAGCTGTCGGCGTCGCGACTTGCCACGTCCATCTTTGTGTATCAGGGTCCGAAATGGAACGCCGTCACCTGGCGTTCCGGGACTATCTGCGCGATCACGTCGACACCGCGAAGCAGTACGCATCGCTGAAGAGGGACCTGGCTGAGGTCAACGGTTTGACTGGCAGGGAAGCCAGACTTCGGTACACGGCGGCGAAGGGGCCGTTTATCGAGAGTGTCATCGAGTGCGCGATCGCTGCTGGCTATCCGAAAAGGTAAAGGTGCAGGGCGGCTAACCCGCGCCACCTGCACATCGACTCCGTCGGCTTTCGGCCGCGAAGCGCCTATCGGGGAAAGGTCGCTGAACGGCCATTTGCGGACATCGTGTGCCCCGGTGAAAATCACTCCGTCGCCTGCCTCAGCGACCGTAGACACCTTCCAGCTCCTAGAGATGCCCAATATGGCCTCGCGCGTGTTCAAGCAGGTCGACGTATTCACATCCGTACCGTTTCACGGCAATCCGGTAGCTGTCGTGCTGAACTCCGACGGCCTCGACACGGTCGAGATGCAGCGCATTGCGAACTGGACCAACTTGTCGGAGACGACGTTCGTCATTCCGGCCACGGAGGCGGGAGCCGACTACGGCGTTCGCATCTTCACGCCGGGATCGGAGTTGCCTTTTGCCGGGCATCCGACCATCGGCACTGCACACGCTCTGCTGGAAGCGGGGTTGGTGGTTGCACGGGATGGCCAACTCGTTCAGCAGTGTGGAGCGGGACTTGTGAAGCTCAGCGTGGGTGACACCGCGACCGGCGAGCGGGTCATCGCGTTCGAACTACCCCAGCCAGGTGTTTCTGAGTTGACTGACGCGCAGGTCGACGAGCTGCGCGCAATCATCGGCAAGGATCTGGTTCGGGAGGCTCACCCGCGCCTCATCGACGTTGGTGCTCGCTGGATCGTTGCCCAGTTGGCCGACGCCAACGCGGTGATCACAGCGCGGCCGGATCTTGCGCGAATGAAGCTCCAGGACACGCACGCAGGCGCTACTGGTGTCGTGATCTTTGGCGCGCACGCGCCGGGAAACTCGGCCGCGGTCGAGGTGCGCGCATTCGCGCCCTCGTGTGGTGTCAACGAGGACCCGGTGTGTGGTAGCGGCAATGGGTGCATGGCTGTGTTCGTGCGGGACTCAGGTCAGCTCGGTCGGTTCGGGCGGAGGTTCGTCGCCTCGCAAGGACAAGTGGTCGGACGCGCCGGTCTCCTGCAAATCGGAATCGAACAGGACCGGATCACCATCGGTGGCGCGGCGGTCACTTGCGTCGATGGAACCTTGATGTCCTGAGCTTCTCATTCAACTGTCGGCTATGGGTCGCGAAGCGCCGATTGGCGAAAGGTCACTGTTCGGCCAGCAGCGGACTTCCATCATCGACATCGATGGAATCGATCTGCGGATCGAGACGACGTCGAGCCTCTGTCTTTCGCGGTGCTTCGGATGACCGCTTTCCGCCGCCGGGCCAATACGGCTCCGCCGCCGGCAGCCCAGGACAAAAGCGCCGCTAAACTGAACCGCATGGTCACTCGTCGACAAGAGGAATTCGTGGAAGCTTTTGGTCGCAGCCATCGCGTTTGTCCCCGACACCCGAACTGAACGGAGAACCATGAATCCCACCGTGGTTGCCGTAATCACCTTCTGCTTCGCCTTCGGAGGTGCGCTGCTGGGAATTTGGCTGGCGAAGTCGTCGCGCTGGCGGCCTCCATCTGACGACGAAAAGTCGAAAGACACGGTCAAGCTGGCGATGGGCCTGGTGTCCACCATGACCGCTCTGGTACTTGGCCTGGTGACGGCTTCGGCGAAGAGTTCTTACGACCAGATGGACTCCGCCGTTAAGCAGGCGTCGATCAATCTGCTTGCGCTGGACCGTGTTTTAGCCCGCTATGGCCCCGAAGCGAAGGACATCCGCGCTCAACTCAAGGCCGTGGCCGAGTCGCGGATCGCAACCATGTGGCCGGGCGGGGCGTCCCAGCCGCCGGCAATGGCGCGTCCAGCCGCCAGCGCGCCCACCACCGTCGAAGGGCTCGTTGACTCGATACGCGGGCTTGGTCCTGGCAACGAACTGCAGAGTGCGCTGAAGGCCCGTGCAGTCGAACTTGCCGAAGACGGTCTTCAGTTGCGCTGGCTCGCCATGGCATCGGCCGAGACCGACGTGCCAGCCGCCTTCCTCGTCATCGTCATCTTCTGGCTCACGGTGATCTTTGCCAGCTTCGGGCTGTATGCGCCTCGGAACCTTGCCGCAACGACGGCGCTCGTCGTCGGTTCGCTCTCCGTTGCGTGTGCCCTCTTTCTGGTGCTGGAGCTCGGTTCCCCGTTCAGCGGCGTCATATCGGTGTCGGATCAACCGCTGTTGCGCGCGCTGGGATTGATGAACGGCTGACTCGATCCTTCATAGGGGAGCGGTCGGGAGCGCATCGGGTGACGAGGTGGACTGAGGGCCGCCCCGTCAGGGATTTCGCGTGCCGCTATCGGATCGGCAGCTCCGGGGAGAGGACGCTCTTTGCATCGCTCGCAAGCGGCAGTCGCGAGGACGGCTTCGCAGCTGAAAGCTGACGGAATCGAGCATGCGACTCGTCTCCAGAGCTGACTTCCCGGCGACCGTCCAGCCTCTCGTAGCGCTATCCCGCTCGGTTGGTGACTCCATCGATTGCGCGCCTGCGTCCGGAACACAGAACAGCCCAGGCGCCGCAGCGGCGAGCATTGAATGCGATGCGCGCCAAAGACCTGTCATGGGGCGCCGGTCGGAGCACCGACGACCTTGACACCGGCATCCTTCAGCAGTCGCTGGAACTCGGGCGAAGCGGCGATGATCGTCCCCGCCGCGGCGCGCAGGCGATCCACGGCCTCGGGCGGCAGCACGAAGGTCGTGGGTTGCTGGTTCAGGTAGTCGCGCTCGGCCTT
>Ga0209391_10000050_pt1 | contig 38800 bp, 39 predicted proteins | sample PPLLak3March2015_FD_187246 | JGI IMG/M metagenome (GOLD analysis project Ga0209391, IMG submission 187246) | Freshwater sediment microbial communities from Prairie Pothole Lake near Jamestown, North Dakota, USA - PPLs Lake P7 Core (1) Depth... | ecosystem: Environmental > Aquatic > Freshwater >...
GACACCTATTCTTAAGGACTTTACAAAATTCTTTGGAAGACTTGCTGAAGACTATTTAGCTAATGCTAAACCTTCTAAGAGCGACTTCGATTGGAAAACTATTTCAAAATTAACACTACGTGGCAATCGAAAGAAGGGTTATGTGTTACCAAATAGAGTTAGTGAACTTCTTGGATTGAAAGCCGGTGAACCTATATCTGAGAAGGCACTAAAGAGATTTGGTTTTTGGAAACCAGATGGAACTTTAAGTGAAATTATCTATGGTGTGAAGTCACCAGATGATCGAAGAACAGGTGCTAAATATTTCAAAGTCGAAATTCTTCAAGTAAAAGATCTCTTTGAATTTGAATTATTTTATGCTAATAAATTACCGAAGAGTTGGACAAATGTTCCTTGGGTAAACTTCGACGGTAAAATATTAGAACAAAATTTCACACAGTCATTCCAAGAACGTCTTTTGTATAAAGACAAAAATGGCGTATGGAATACTAATATTTTACAAGTACCTCAAAAAACAGATGCCACTTGGTGGGAACAGGTCATTAATAAATCTGGAAAAATAAATGATATTGCTGATACAACTAAGGCTAGAACTGCTTATGCAGTGAATGGGAACCACTCAAATGATGCAACTCTTGTAAAGAATTTTCATTTGTGGGGTTTAGAGAATAATGTACAAACTGCTACTATTCATGACGCATTCTTTACAAATATTTCAGATATGTTAAACGGTCGTGACGCACTTAAGCAGATTTATGCTAATAGTTTAAAAGCAAATGTCGTTGAAGCTGTTTTAGATGAAATGTTAGCTAGAGGTCTTCCAAAGAAATTGTATAATCAGTATATGGAAGAAGCTATCAGTAAAGGGTTAATTCCCGTTCCTGGAGTTTCAAAAATTGGAAATAAGGTTCTTACTGAAAAAGATATTTTGAAAGCAGAAGATATTCTACGCGGAATTAAAGACGATTTCGAAGAAGATTACGGGTGGTATGGAGTTGGTTAATTTAAGACTGTTAAATTAACCCAGGCGTGAAATGAATTTTCATAATGGTTCGTGTGAAGATTGTATCTTCACTCACAAATGAGTTGTACTCAAAGGTAATATATGACTGACCAAGACAATCAGAATCTAGGCGACGGTAATCAGGATTCAAATGATGCCAAGAAAAACGCACCAAAGCCGGATGGAGATCTTGTTGAGAAGCTCGTAAAAGAGCGTCTTGATGAGAATCTGAAACCGATCAAGGAAAAACTTGATAGTGCATTTCAGGCGCGAGATGAGGCTTTGAAGAAAGTCGCTGAGTTCGAGAAGCGAGAACGTCAAGCGGAAATTGACCGTTTGAAGCAGGAAGGTAAAGAGCGCGAAGCTTTTGAAAAGCAATTAGCTGAAGAGCGTGCTGCACGAGAAGCCCTAGAAAAAGAAAATTTAGAGCTATCGCGCAACAACGAAGTACGTGCTAGTCTTACGGGGTTGGATTTCCGTAGTGAAAAAGCTGTTGAAATGGCTTTTAAGGAAATTGTAGGACAACTTGTTCGTAATGAGCAAGGTACGTGGGTGCATCGCTCAGGCGTATCCGTAAAGGATTTCGTCAAGACTTTTGCTGAAGATGACGATAATAACTTCCTGTTCAAAGTTAAAGCTTCTTCTGGTTCTGGCAGTGGATCTTCTAAAGGTAGTGGTGGTTCTGGTGGCAAGAAATCAATCTTTGATTTACCCCAGAGCGAAGTTTTAAAATTAGCTGCGGAAGGAAAACTTCCTAAGCGTTAATAAAGGAAATTTTTAAATGGCTGGTTTTTATCCTAGTGACCTCACCGGTGCAACAGATTACGTACTACAGTCTGCCTTATCTGCTTACACAGATGAAGCATATCTGAATGCTCGTAAACTTTCCGGTACAGGTATTGTTGGTGACAATCCTCTAATTGATACTGGTACTGAAACATTCGTAGGTCAGCTACGTTGGTTCAAGAACATCAACCCGACTATCAATACTGCAATTATTGACGGTTCTGGTGATGGTCAGACTTCTAGCTATAGCTCTGATTACCTGAAGTATATCAAGACCGTTCGTACATACGGTGCGTCAAAGGTAAACATGCAGGAGGTCGTGACTCAGGTTGACGGTCTTGCAAAGCATGCTCGTGATTTCGCTGAAATTCGTAATCAGGACGAGCACGATGCAATCATGGCTGTTCTTAAGGGCGTTGCCACTTCAGAGTTGCTGAATGGCGCTTCTTATGCAACAGGTGCAAACGGTCTTGGTGGTATCTCTTGGACAAGCGATCCTAAAGATAAGAAGTATGGCTTCTATGCTGACTTTTCGAATAAGTACTTAGTATCGCCCGCTGGTAAAGAGTCTGATGGTACAACTGCTAACCTTGCTTGGCAGGGTGCACAGCGTGCTGAGATGCTTCTTCAGGCTCTTGGTATGGGCTGGCGCGACTATGAGCCAGAGTACGTCTATCTTGTTTGCTCGCCGAAGACCCTTATGTCTTTCCGTTCTGCAAATCTCGTAGATCAGACTCGTGTGACTGAAGGTAATCTCATGTTCGAGAGTATCTTCAATGGCAAGTTCCGTCTAATTCAGACTCGTGCTAATCAAGCATTCAGCGATACCGAACTCGCTCGAATTAACGACGGTCCTGGCGTAAATCTTGGTGCAGCTTCAAGTGTTGATTGCACATTCCTGGTACGTCCAGGTGCGCTTGCAATGAAGTCTCTTCTTGTGCCTACTCCAGTCGAAATTGATCGTGACCCGAAAGCAATGAAGGGTGGTGGTACGACTTCAATCTGGTACCGTTGGGGCTATGTCCTCGCTCCTGCCGGCTATGATTGGGTTGGTCCTGAGACTGCTTTCCCTGAGAATAGTGGCTATTCTAACGTAAGGGAAACTGCAACCTGGAAAACGCTTGCAACCGTCACAGCAACAACTGGCTCTGCTAATTGTATTGGTGCGTGGAATCGTAAGGCTTCGAGTGCTCTTAGCCTGGGCATCCTGCCCGTTCTGCACAAGTAATCTGAGGACACACTTATGGCACTAGTAAAAAATACTAATTCTTACGTTACTCGCGAAGAGGCTAATACCTATTTTGCTGATCGTATTGACGTTGCTGCCTGGACTAGTGCTTCTGATGCCCAAAAAGATCAAGCCTTAGTTACAGCAACTAGTCTATTAGAAAATCTCAAGTGGACAGGTATAGCCATAAGTGAGTCTCAAAGTTTATCTTTCCCAAGGAGTGGTTCTTATTTTGATCCAAAGCTGGGTTATACTACTACATTACCAGCGACAGTTCCGGATAGAGTTATAAAGGCTACTTTCGAATTAGCATACCATCTTCTTAATAACGATGGTCTCTTGGATGATACTGGTACAGTTACTAATTTATCGGTTGGACAAATTAGTCTCAACATTAGAACCGAGGCCAGTACCATCCCTTCTTCTGTAAAACGTTTAATCAATGTACTTTTACAGCAAGGCGGAAGTAGTTCATGGTGGAGGGCTAATTAATGGGATATAAAGCTTTAATAAATAAAAACGTAACTAAAGCTTTTGCCCTGTTAAAGGATCTTGCAGAAGAAATTACATTAACTAAGAAAACAGCAAACAACTTTAATTTTAATACTCAAACAGCGACAGCTATAGAAAGTCCTGTTGTAATAACAAAAGCGGTTATAACTGATGCAAATAAAACAGCTAGTGACCGTAATGTTTTAACCAAAATTATGCTGTTAAAAACACAAGATATTGGTGATATAACGCTATATGATAAAATTTCATATGCTAGCCAAACTTGGTTAATTGGCCCTGCTATTATTTCGGACAACTTTATTACTGTTATTGAAGTGCGGAAAGAGGTTTAAGCATGGGTAAATATGCAAACTTAGATACAAAAATTTTCGCACTTTTTGGAACTTCTTCTTGGACAGCAGAAGGGATAAAGACGTTTCCTGCCAATTTTGTAGCAATGGACGCAGGAACGGAGTTTATACGAGTATCAATTATACCAGCAGGACCTGGAATAAATTTAAAATCTGTTTCAGGAATTGTATTAATTGAAATATTCGTAGAAGCTAATAAAGGCCCTAAAAGAGCATCGTATATTGCAGATAAGTTAGATATATTTTTATCTGGAAAAAATCTAATGCCTACAACTAAGATCGCTATTCAACTAGGATCTAGTGCAATTAGTCCATTAGGTAATGATCCGGATAATCCGTCCCTTTATAGGACGTCTTACACGATTCCATTCAACTATTTCGAGGTCATGTAATGGCACATATTAGTTCGATTGGTGCTGGTATTTTCTCAGATCTTTCGTACTCTGGCGTTGGCGCAGAGACTGAAATTACTGCCGCACCTACAACTGAAGGCGATTGGAAACTAGCGTTTGCACAAGAAGTAGCTAACGGTACAGTAGCTACTGCTGGCGCACCGCTAGAGTTCCGTCGTATTAAAGATATTCGAGAATTCCCACAAATGGGTACTCCTCCGAATATTGTCAACATTCCTACTTATGGCTTTAAAACCTCTAAACAGGTTCAGGGCCAGGCTGATGCACCTTCGTTTGAAGTTACACTAAACTTCGTACCTTCAGACTGGGTGAATACAGCAAACTATCATGGTAACCTAGTCGGTAATGGTAAGCTTTATCTTTTCCGCTTTACTCTCTTAAATACACCTTCGCTCGGTGCTACTGCTAACACAGCTTACGCCTCTATTGCTGGCGGTCTAGGTACTGTTCCAAATAGCCAGTATTTCTGGATGGGTAAGATGGAAGCACTCCAGATTAACCCTCAGTTAACTGATGCAAACACTGCTGTATTGACGATCTCAATTCAGTCAGAGTTTGTCGGTCCTTACACGAGCTAATAGGAGCAAATATGACACACATTACTTCTATTGGTGCTGGTATTTTCTCGGATCTATCTTACAGTATTGATAATCCAGACCTTGCTGCACCTTCTACTGCTATTGAAGCCACTTACAAAGGTTATTTTGTTACATTGCTTGCCAACGGTACTAACGTAACAGCAGGTGTTAACGAATTTCGGCGCATTGCTGATGTTCGTGAGTTCCCACAAATGGGCACTCCTCCGAATATTGTAAATGTGCCTACTTTTGGCTTTAAGACTTCTAAGCAGGTCCAGGGACAAGCTGACGCTCCTACCTTTGAAGTTACTATCAACTATGTTCCTAGCGATTGGGATACTATTGTTACAAATTATAAGCATGGTAGCTTAGTAGGTAACGGAAAGTTATATCCATTTCGCTTTACATTACTTAACTCTGCACCTACAGGAACATGGGCTTCTGTAGACAGTACAGGTCTTGGCGCTGGTGGTATTGGTAACAGTCAGTACTTCTGGATGGGTAAGTTTGAAGCATTGCAGATCAATCCTCAGCTAACTGACGGCAACACTGCAGTTCTGACAATTTCAATTCAGTCTGATTTTGTTGGTCCATTCACTAATACATAATGAACTATGATGGAGCTTCGGAGTAGACACCGTGGCTTAATTGAATACGTCTTGTAACGTCCATCTTTTTAAAATAAAAGGTAAATATGACAGAGAATACGACAAGACCGTTTAGTATGGGGTATGTATTACGTACCACAGCTAAACATATGAGGAAAAGCATTGATATCAGTATTCGGAAGACTTTTGAAAGAGTTGCAGAATTTGCAGACGATAAAGAAAAGTCAGAGGAAGTTTTTCGAACGTTATCTTTCTTACACATGATGAGGAAAGGTTTAGATGACTTCCAAGCTGACAATTCCGATAATTTCCGAGGTGATTGAAATGACAGAAGTAACTGGTATCAAGAGCTTTGTTGGCCGAAATATGGAGAAATCCGTTAAATTCATGGGCCAGGATCTAAAAATTAAAAAATTGCTTGTTGCAGAAGTTCTTGCAATTCAAGCAAAGGCTAAAGAGCTCAAGCTTGATGATAACTCTGATAAGTCAGATTCGGATGGTCTTGACTTATTGAAGTTAGTAATCAGATCTGCTGCAGAAAACGGTCAGGCATTAACTGACGAAGATTTTCAACAGTTTCCGATTGATGAGCTGAGTAAGCTTTCTGAAGAGATCATGAGGTTCTCAGGCCTGGGAAACGAACCAAAGAAACAGAGCTAACTGATGATGAATTAGTTCTGTATGAATTAGCCTATAATTTAAACAAGGATGTTGAAGATATAGAACAAATGCCTTATGATGTATTTAATAAATGGGTTGCCTATTTTCGACAAAGACCTGTCGATTGGCGACATGATTATCGTACTTATGTTATGATGAAACTAAAAGGTGTTAAAGAACCTCCAGAAAAAGTCTTTGACACTTTAAAGTATATCTTTAAACCAGACACACCTAATCCAGACGGCTCTATAAGTGGACAAAACCTCCGTGCTTCATCTATATTTAACCTTCTAAAGAATGCTAAATATGGTGATTCGCCAGATTTTCTTTTTGAGGATAAGAAATGAAGTTTCAAATGAAATTACTGAATATTAAAAATGAATTTATGAAGTTAGCTGGTGCACGTAAAGAATTGTCTTCAAGGCAAGCGGCAGTTGTTGTTGGAGTGTTAAAAGAAGATCTCGTTCAAAATACTCCAATTGATACTGGTTTTGCTAGAGAGTCTTGGAAAATAAATAAAACAGATGTAGGTCATAATGTAACTAATACTGCTGAATATATTGAACGTTTGAATCAAGGCTCTTCAAAACAAGCACCAGCACATTTCATAGAATCTGTTGCATTGAAATATGGACGTCCCGAGGGGACGATTGTAGACATTGAGCGGTGAATTTTTATACCCAGGGTGACAATAATGTTGCCCTGGGTATAAAATTAAAATAAGGAATAGAATATGGCAATTGTTCTAAAAACAATTTCCGATTCTAGAGAAGCTCAAGCTGATCTTGCTAAGCTACGTAAATCCGTAGATAGTATTAAAACAAGTACAGAACAAGTTTCTTCTAACTTCGGAAAGATGGCAAGGGTCTTAGCACTAGGTGCAAGTGCTTTTATTGGTATTAAAGCTATTACTGGCATGTCAGATAAAATTACTGTTCTAAATAATAAATTAAGAGTTGCTACTGAAAGTGAAGATGAATTCAATTATGCCTTAAATCAGACTAGAAAAATTGCTCTAGAGAATAGAACGGGTCTTCAAGATGTAGGAACATTATACTCTAAGCTGTCTCGCGCTACAAAAGCTTTTGGAGCTACACAGTTTGAAGTTGCGACTGTTACTGATACTGTAACCAAAGCTTTAAGACTTTCTGGTGCGACAGCTGCAGAAGCTTCTTCAGCAGTCTTACAGTTTGGCCAGGCGATGTCATCTCAGCTTCTAGCTGGTGATGAATTAAGGTCATTACGTGAAAATGCTCCAGTTCTCTTGGAAGCGATTGCACGTGGCCTAAAAGTAGATGTAGGTATGCTTAAAGAGATGGGAGAAAAAGGATTACTTCCTTCTATCAAAGTCTTTAAAGCACTCCTTGCAGAAGCTAAAAATGTCGGTGCAGAAACTGGTAAGTTGAACGTTACCTATGCAGAAGCCTTTACAAATATTAGAAATTCTCTTTCTATTCTTTGGGCTGAAACAAAAGAGTCTTTCACTAAAATGGGTGATCTTTTTGCTAGAACTTTAAATAATATCGCTTTATCTATCGCTCATTTTGCGATGAATTTAGATATTCGTCTACTAATGTGGAAGTCTAAATTCTTAGTATTTGCTTATTCTATTAAAGAATTCTTCACCGTTGTCTTTGCAAAAGGTAAAGCACTTCTTGCTCCCTTTGAAAGAACAATTGAGAGAATTGAAGATAAAGTTCGTTCATTATTTGGAATGACAAAAAACATTTCTATTGATGCAGCTGTTATTGATGTAGACAGTCCATTCGCTAATTTAGATGATGCAGTTGTAACTGTTAAAGATTTTGCAAAGAAAGCTGAGGAACCATTTGCACAACTATATGATGCTGTAATTGGTAACTCATGGATTCCTGACTTAGTAAAAGGTGTTGAAACAGTCTTAGGTTATCTGTTACGAAAGCCATTGATGATTATTAATGATTTCGTAAAGGCAAGTAATACATCTTTCTCTAAAATGTCTTTCTTTGCACCATTAGCATTAGGTCTTGTTCTTTTGATTAAATATAAGAGTATGATGATTAGACTTATTTCTTTAGCTGCATTGTTTGCTGCAACAGTATCTGGTATACGATGGTTTAAAGCTAGAAAAGAAAAGAAGCAAGATTTTTCTGTATTAAAAGGACAAGAGTTAAATTATAATGTTTTTGGTAAAGACTCTTTTACAAAGAAAAATCCTTTTCTTACTGATAACAATCCCGTTGTAAAAACAGCAGATAAGCTAGGTCAAGATTTTAGTGTTCAGCTCTACAAATCTTCAGAACTTAATAATGATCTTCTTCGTAAGAATAACAAAACTTTGAATGAGAAACTTTCTGAAAATATTAAGGCAGTAAAAGAGAAGACTAATATCGTCCCTCTTAAGGATAAAATCAAAGGTCGCCTTAATTTCGGTTATGAAGGTTTTAAAACAGAATGGCAAAGATTTAAAGATAATTTTAATGATAGCAAATTCGGTGAATCTTTTAATTACTCAGCCTTTGGCCGTACTATTAAACAGGTATTAGGAGTTCGTGATAGATTTTCTGGTAACATAATGGGTCAAGAAATTGATACTCTTGCATATGTTGGTAGAGGTCCACAACGAAAGCTACCAGATAGAAGTTTTGGCCATGATATCATTAATGCCTTACCAAAGAATATTCAAACACCTTTTGTTGTATCTCTTGCCGCGCTTATTGGATATGCTATTCTAAAGGCATTTAAAGATGGTCCTGTTAGAACTGGTTTATTAGGTTTATTACTTGCCGGATTTACAGTTGTTTCTCAGAAAACAATTGATAAGTCTACTTACAGAGAAGGGCTAGCTAAGCCTGTTTTCAATGTTGCTAAATTTGTCAATGATAAGTTTTTAAAACCCGTTTATGGACGTGAAGTAGAAAAAGAAGAAACTCTAAAGAAAAAGCCTGTCTTTAAAAGAGTAACAAATGATATTTTGGATTTCCTTGCTAACTTTCAAAATGGTCTAAAGAATTTACTTAGTAATAATGCATGGGGTAATGGCGGTACTATTCTTACAAATGGTTTAGACTTTCTTTCGTTGATTGCAAAACTTGCTTTACTATTTAAGGGTGGTAGAAAATTCTTAGGCGGTATTGCTACAAGTGCCTTGAATCTTCCTAATAATATTGCAATGAATATTTCAAACAGAGCTGACTTAAGAGCAATAGATAGGAGAATCGAACAAGATCAACCTCTTCTTACCGCACAACAACGTCTAGCTCATGGTACTGCTCCTGGCGATGAAAGACGTTTTTCACGTCAGCAGCTAGATGCCGCTGATGCACTTCATCAGCAACGTGCAGCTGCACTTGGTCCAGTAAGACAAGCAGAAAACGAAGAAAGAGCTAGAGCATCCCAAAGACGAATGGATTTAAATAAGGGCATTCGTGATAAACTACAAGGTAGTATTGTCGATAGTAGAATGCTACTTAGAAATAGTGTTATTCAAACTGGTAGTGGCATTGGTGCAGTTCTTGGTGGAGCAGCAGCATTCCAAATCGGTATGAAAATTGCTGAAGGTATGGAAGGTGCTCCTGCCTGGCAAAAAGTAGGCGTAACTATTGCAACCGCTGTAGCTGGTGAAAGCATTGGCTCTGGTATTGGTACTGCACTAGGTTGGGCATTTGTTGCAATTATGCAAGCATCTATGCCTATTATCATGGTAGCCGCCGCTTTTGCTGCTGGTCTAATTATCGGTCAAGCAATTAAAGATGCTGCAGTTGCTGCTTGGGACTATATAAAGAAATTAAAATCTGGTGAAATTTCTGAAGAGGAAGGGCATAAAAAAGTCAGTGAAACTTTTGCTCCTACTAATAAGATTCTTGGTCCCGTTGGCTCTCTCTCAAAGTTTACAGAATTGGCTGGACATGGTGTTACTAACTATTACGGTACATCTGAAAACAGTAAGAAAGCCACTGAAGAAGGTATAGAGAAAAGCTTAGGTGAAACTTTAAAGCAAGAATTTGCTGATCCTGTTAAGAATTTCTTTTTACCAGAGCCTGAATCTATTAAGCGTTTAGAACAACTTTTTAATCCTATCTCGTCAGCCAAAGCATCTGAGTTAGGTAAACCTACTGCTAAAGAGTTAACAGAAAAGACTTCGGATAAATCTTTAGAGAACCCATTAACTGAAGTAGAAATTACTGCGGAAAGAGTAGAAACAAAGTTAGAAGAAGCACAGGTGTCTTTTGGAGAAAATTTCAAAGCATTCTTTAATGGCTTAATGGCTATTCTTACGAATGCTGAAATGACACTTCAACAGAAAGCTTCTTCATCCATTCAGTTAGGTAACGAAACTCTATTTCAACCGTTTGTAACTAAATTTTTTCCTACGCTCGGTTCGGAAAAGGAAAAAGATAAAGTTAAGAACCCTCTGGACAATATGTCATGGAAAGAACGTTATGAAATTGCTGATGATGCTACGTTTGCTAAGTACCAAGCTAATCTTACAGCACAAATTGAAAGTGCTGGTATCAAGAATCTTAAGCCAGAAGAATTAGACGAACTTGGTCCTGATTTTCAAGTTCAAGCCTTGACCATAATGGATAACATTGATAAATTAATGCAAATGAACACTGAAGGTGCAGCAGCTAGTGCAGAAGGGCTTAGAGACGATCTTAACAAGATCCTTAGAGAAAGAGTTACTAATCTTCAAATGGAAGGTAAAGTCTCTAGTAATGTTGAGGTTAGTGGTGAAGGTGGTTTAAATTTCGGTGATGCTTTCGAGCTAATCGGAACCACAATGGAAGAGTTAGGTCTTACTTTTGAATCTTTCAAAAAACTTGGTCCGGATATTCGACTTGCTTTAATGAAGACAGCAATTGATATTAATGCTGCAAATACAGCACTATCGGATGTTGGATACAATAGTGAGAAAACTGGTGAATTAATCGAAGCTGCACGTGAGAAACTCGAGAAAGGTTTAAAAACAAGTTGGGAACTTTTAAAAGGAAAGCGTCCTGGCTTTGAAGATTTTAGTGCAAGAGCAATTAAAGCTGAAGTTGATTTTGGTCAACCTGCTTATAATGTATTGACAAATACTGAAGAGACACGTACAATCACTCTTTTTGATGAATTAGCAAAACAGATTGAAAATCAAAAAGATGATACAAAACGAGAAACTGCTCAATTTGAGATTGTAAGACTTCTCAAAGAAGTTGAAAAGATTAGAATTGCAGCAGAGCGACGAGCTGCTAATGACAATATTGCTTTATTGCAACAGAACTTTGAAGACGTAGGATTAACTCTTGAAAGATTAACTTACTTTAATATGTCTGATGATAAACGTTCCGAAATTCAAGATAAAGTTGCTGCAATAAAAAGTAATAATGAAGCATTAGAAATTGAGACTGATCCAGAAATTCAAAAACGTTATGCAAAAGCCAATGCTGAAATGCTTACGGGTCTTAAAGAGGAATTAGAAGAACTTTCTCCTTTTTACAAGAAAACAAGCCAAGTCCTTGGTGAGTCTTTTGTAATGTCAATGAAAGAAGGTTTTAGCTCTTCTGTAAAGGATTTCTTAAAAGGTAAATCGTCTTTTGGCGAGATGATGAAGAACATCGGAATGCGCTTTGTTGATTCTGTTGTTGACACATTTGTTGAAAGCATGGTTGATAGACTTTTCTTCAAGAAAGAATTTGTTGATAAAAGTTTTAAAGCTATTGGAGAGAATATTGGAAAACTTTTCGAAGAAGGCGGTGGAATTCAAAAGATCCTTGAGAGTATTGGTATATTAAAACCTAAGACTACTGAAAAACTCGATACAAAAACTAATTTTGGTGATGTTTATGAAAGTCAGAAAGCACCGTTAGCAGCTTCAATTGGTAGTGCATTAGCAGTACCATTTGAGAGACCTGCTTTTGAGCCTAATTATGAAGTATTTGAGTCCCCTACAATGCCTGGCTTGCCCGAGATTTCTGCTCCGTTTACAGAGCCTCAGTTACCACTAAGTCGTTTTGAGTCCACACCATTCTCAGGGATGACTGATCCTATTACTCAGACTGCTGAAACAATGACGAGTGGAATTTCTAATGAAAATATGATGAAGCCTGTTGTTGAAAAACTAGATGCACAAAATAAACTAACAGAGACTGGTACTAAAGTTACTAAAGATGGTCTTACTGGTACAGAAGCCGCTGCCGTTGCTGGTACGGCTATTGCAGGAATGGCTATGATGTCTAGTGATGATAATTTCACTAAGATGCTTGGTGTTCTTACAATGGTCTTAGGTGCGGTACAATTAGCTGCTGTAACAGGTGCATTTGCAGAAGGTGGTAAAATCAGCGGTCCAGGCACAGGTACATCTGATAGTATTCTCGCGCGTGTTTCTAAAGGTGAATATGTTGTAAATGCAAGAGCTACTAAAGAAAATTTTAAAATTTTAGAAGCTATTAACTCTGGTAAGAATCTTAAGAAATTCGCTACTGGTGGTGCGATCAGTGGTCCAGGTACAGGTACTTCTGATAGTATCCTTGCACGCGTCTCTAAAGGAGAGTATATTGTAAATGCAAAAGCTACTAAAGAGAATCTCAAGATATTAGAGACTATCAACTCTGGCGAAGATCTTAAGAAATTTGCTACTGGTGGTTTAATCTCACCAGTATTAACCACGACACCTACTTTAACTAATATTCAACCACCAAATGTTAATAATCAACAGTCTAATAGTCAAACAATTAATATTACTGTCACTGGAGATATTTCTCGACAAACAAAAGCTGAGTTATTCAGAATGCTCCCCACTATTGCGGAAGGTGTGAATTCTCATAATCGTGAAAAGGGTTATAAACAAGCATAAGGAATTAGAATGTACGGTATCTATGAAGGTGGAAAAATTATTGCGCAATTTGTTGTTCCTTTAGCAGTGCGTAGTAATCATCCAGTGTTTGCCTCGGATACCCTTAGTTTAAGCAGGCGTATTAGCCGGAGAACGGCTCAACGATGGGAGATCGAAACCCGTCTTGAGCCGCTTTCTCACACCGCACAAGAGTTATTTGTGCATATGGTTACTAAAGGGTATTCAAATACTTTTACTATTATCATGCCCCAGAATTATGGAGCTGATCAGGCTCGGACTTCCAGCAGCACACCTACAACTACTGGTACTGCTGCTTTAAATACTAGTTTTGTTACACTAACAACTAGCTCAAATACTGGGTTAATTCCAAAAGGTACTTTTATTAAGTTTAGTAATCATACTAAAATTTATTTGACTACAACAGATGTATTAAATAGTACTATCGGTACTACAATGAGCTTCTATCCACCACTTAGAACAGCAGTCCCCGCTGGTACTAGCTTCACATTTAAGCATGATGTTCAAATGACTTGTTTGTATGACTTAGATACACTTAGTGGTATGTCATTTACAAATGGTATTCTTCAGGATATGGGACAAGTTCGAATTTTGGAGGCAGTATGATTACATTACATGCTGATGTAATTTCTGCTCTTAATACTAAACCAACGGATTTCTTTTATTTATTAAAAATTGTTGATGAAACTGCTGCTATTTATAAAGCGGTAACGAATCATTGGTCAAATGTGATTGTTAATAGTATTACCTATGTTGCTGATAATTCTATAGTAAAACTAGACACTCCCCAAATCAATACAGATGTCGATAGAGAGCAATATAAACTATTTTTAGCTGATGCTTTCTTTGATGAAGCTTCTGCTGCTGAAACTAATATGGTAGGTTGGAATGTTGAAATCCGTATTGGGTTTCTTCATCCCACCACAAAGCTTCCTATGACTGAAATTGAAAAGACTTTAATCGCCTATGCTGGACGTATTGATAGCGTTGCTTATCAAATCAAAACAGAAGAACGAGGTGAAGTATTATTAGGTATTACATGCTCTTCTCCACTTGCAGATTTAGACTTAAAGCGTGCCATGTATTGTAGTAAGGATTACATTCGTGGTAGAAATGCTGACGATAGCTCTTGTGATCAAGTCTATGGCGGGTCTGGTGTACTACAACTCAAGTGGGGTAAATCATAATGGCTGGTGTAGCCTCTGGTATTTCTGCAACAGCAATTGCAGCATGGGCCAGCCTTGCAGTAAGTGTTGCAAGCGCTGCTTATTCTATTCAACAAGCCAAAAAGCAAAAAGATGCTGCTAAAAGAGCAGCAGAAGCAAGACGAGGTTATGAAATTCCTGTAGAGGGAATGGCGACTAATCTTGCTATTGTTTACGGTAGATCTAAAATTGGTGGTGCAAGAGTCTATCATAATAGCACAGGTGGTTTTGTATTTACTGATCCTGGTACTACTGTTGATAAAACTTTCTTATCTGGACTTACGCCAGCTTCTGATTCAACAGAATATGTAGTAACAGTAGACACTCGTGGTGGTGGCTGGACTGTTTATATTAATGCTCATGATACACGATTGACAAAAAGCTTTGATGGTAAAAAGAATGAATTTCTTTATTTTCAACAAGCATTGTGTCAAGGACCAATTTATAAAACTCATGATGTGATTATTGATGAAGCTAAATACCTAGATGACCCGCAATTAGGTACTGACATCTATAAAAGTGCTTATAACAAGATTGAAGCAGCTCTTCGAATTGACATGCATAATGGCAAAGCTGTTGGACAAGAAGATCTTATTTTTGCTGCTAATTTTGGTGAACGAAGAAGAGCTAAATTTTACGATATTGCAAATGCTTCTGTAACAATCCGTCTTGATAGAAAAAATCCTCAATTCTCTGGTACACCTACAATTCAATTCCTTGTAGAAGGTAAATTAATTAGAAAAATTACCAGAACGGGTGTTTCTCCTAATTATGTTTATGCTTTAAATTCTACTGGCGGTATTTATAACAATGGTTATGAATACTCAAATAATCCTGTCTTTGTTCTTTTAGATTACTTATTAGATCCTATCTCTGGAAAAGGGTTAGATATAACGGAAATCAATTTAGAAAGTTTCTATAATGCTGCTATAACTGCGGCGACTGTTGTTCAATCTGGCGTTGCCGTTGGTGGTAAAATCTATAAACCGACAGATGGCGGCGGTGGCGTATCTGGTACAAACAGCTTAACCAGAGATTTGCCACTATATGAATGTAATACTACACTTGACACCAAACGTCCAATTAGAGAAAATATTGAAACAATTCTTTCTACAATGGGAGATGCTCGCCTTATTTGGTCCCAGGGAAAATATAAAGTAAGTCTTGTTTATCCTACTTCAGAAGCTCAAACTGCTGCACTTTCTGTACTAACTTTAGACGACTCTAATCTTGTATTAGATCAAGAAGTAAATATTACATTTCCATCTGCTAGTGATCGTTATAATTTTGCAACTGTTAAATTTGCAAACGAATCTGAAGATTTTAAAGATGATACAGCCTCTTGGCCGCCTAAACTAGAACCCACTATCAATAAGACAGAAACTTATTTTGTTGGTATTGGAGGAAAACGATATCCTCCAGGTATTTCAGCAAATGGTTGGGAAGACCAAAAAGGTAACGGCGGTGGTAGACTATTAAATAATTATGCTGTATGGAACGGTAATGATAATGTTACGAGTCTTGAGTATAGATTTATTTTAGAAGCAGAGAACCAAGGTCCGCTTGTAATTGAATATGCTTCTGATGACACTTGCTCATGGAGTCTTTATGTAACGACTATTGCAAACCCTACTGGTACGTTAATTGCTTCTGGTTCTTCAGGAACTAAGATTTTAAAACAAACTAATAATCAATTACAATCTTTAACAGATCTTGGCGAGGCATTGGATGGTACACAAGACCGTCTCTTCAGACTAGTTGTTACGGCAACAGATCTTGGTGATGAGACTGATGGTGATCAAGGCTCTGCTACAAAAGGACGTGGTTTCGCTTTTAGACTGCTGAAAGGTAATTTTATTGTATGGTCTACTAGAGAAATCAGCTATGATGCTTTTAGAGAAAAGACTGTTAGTAATACACTATATAGAACATACCTTGCCGAAGACAATGGCATGGAACTAGAAACAGAAATCTACGCAGAAGGTATTACTGATTACTATCATGCATTAGCTAAAGCAGAGGAGTTAGTACGTACTAGTCGTGGTGCATTTGGTTTAAACTTAACATTTCGTATTACAATTGGTATTCCTGAGCCTGGCGATATTGTTCGTGTAAACTCTACAACACTAGAGCTAGGGACAGGAACGGCGTTATATTGTAGAGTTGAAGGTGTTAAGTTAGTTGGAGATTTCCTCTGTGAAGTTGTTTTAAAGCGTTTTGATCATACATTTCTTGCTTGGAATGTTAAGGATGATGCTTATATTCAACCTCCTAATATTTATGATTATTCTGTTCCTGCACCTCGCTATGTTACTTATTCCACTGATCCAACAGTAAGCTCTTTGACATCAGCAGGACGATTAGATTGGCCATTAATTTCTTTGAGTGATTTTGAATGCTTTATTATTTATGCATTTACTGATAAAGATATCGCTTATTTCGATCCAGAAACTAATGTGCCTTTATTTATTGAAATTGGAAGAACAACTGAGAACTTCTTTATTCTTCCTGCAATAAATGCTTATAGTGCAATTTTTGGTGTTAGAACTTTAACTAAATCTGGAAAATTATCCAATATTGTTTTTGTTAATGCTTTTAATTCTGGCCCAACACAAGTTACTGTTCAAAGTGTTATTCTGAATAATTACAATACAGGTGCTACCAATCTAACGCCTTCAAATAGCTTTACAGGAACTATTAGAACTACAATGGGCGGATGGCGTCATGACGAAGGATTGCTAGCTAATAGCATTATTACGAGTCAGGTAGATCCTTATGGAACAACAGCGCCTCTACTAAGAATTTCTGGTGATGGTACTACTGCTTCTACAGAAAATAATTGGTTTGGTAGATGGGTTCATCCTTTCGATGTAGATCCTAAAAAGTCTTATATTTCATATGTCTGGATTAAACGCCGTTCTAGTACTTCAAATAATATTTACCTTGGATGGGAACCTCTCAATAATATTGAAAACTTAAGTGGAGTTTTAGTTGCTAATCCCTATTTTGTAAACGGTCAAGGCGCTATTCTTACTACTGGTAAATGGTACTTAGCTGTTGGTGTCATTCATTACGACGGCTTCAGTGGAGCAGATACTGGTCTTGCAGGTATTTATGATCCACTGACTGGACTTAGAGTTTATGACGGAGCAGAATTTCAACATGTTGCCAGTTCTGCTAAGCAAGGCTTATTACTAGGCTATTATAATACTGCTATTGAAGCTACCACAGATGGCTTTGATTTCTTACCAGGTGGTACCTATGTAATGGATGGTACGCATCCTACAAAGGATAATATTACGAATCTAATGGGTCCATTAGTTTCTGGTTATCTAACTAATGAAGCTCATACTGTTCCTGCTTATGCTGATGGTACAGGTGCGGTTCTTACTGGTTCTGATGGTAACTTTAAAGTCTTTTATGGACTTTCTGACGTAACAGAATTTTCTACATTTAGTATTGTTGATGGCATAGATGGTGGAGCTAGCTGGACAAAGACTCAGAATGGTTTAGTAATGACCATTATTGAATCTGGGGCATCTGATGGTAGCTATAGTTTATCTGGAACATGGACAGCAGCTACAGACGTTGAAACTTTTACATTAAGAGCTACTTATAATACTGTTGTTCTTGACAAAGTCTTTAGTATCTCTAAATCCAAAGCAGGTGCGCCTGGTGACGATAATACAGCTTATTGGTTAGACATTTCTTCTCCTGTTATTTTCAAAGATTCAATAAGTAGAACGGCAGATGGTGTTCATACTAGTATTCTCGTTACTGGAAAGAGAACTGTTGGTGATGTAACTACAAATCATGGCTATGTAACAATTACTGGTGATTATGAAACTGAGTCTACAACAGCTAGTAATGCTTATCCAATTACAAAGACGCCAGGTAGTGCTGATGATGAATCAGTTTATACTGTAAAATTATATAATCAAGCAACCGTTGCAGGTGCTACATTACTCGATACTCAGACAGTTCCCGTTGTTTTCAAAGGTGCAACAGGCACTTCAGGCACAGACTCTACAGTATATTGGCTCCATACTACAGCCCCAGTTATTTTTAAAGATTCTCCTGATGTTACAACAGATGGCATTCATACCAATATCACAGTTACTGGTAAGAGAACAATTGGCGCAACAACGACAGATTATGGTTATCTTACTGTTACAGCTAATGGTGATACTGAAGCTGGAACAGCGACAGCTACAACGATTACTACAGCTATTGCAAACGGTGCTGACAAACTAAATTATACCGTTAAGCTTTACAACGATGCTGTAAAGACTACACTTTTAGATACTCAAGTTATCCCTGTCGTTTTTAAAGGTGCTACAGGCTCCTCCGGTACGGCTGCTGCTTATGTAGTGGTTAATGGAGAACAAGCCTTTAAGTTCCTTGCTGGACAATCAGTACCTACTGTTTCCTCTATCACATTAACTGCGACTCTTTTCGGATCACTAAGCGTTTATGATTGGGAATACTGGAATGGTACTGCTTGGGCAAATTTAGGTGGTACTCAGAATACTTCTACTTATATATTAGCCTACGATAATGCAGCATGGAGTACTAACACTTCTCTACGAATCCGTTGCAGGTCCGGAGCAGATACTTATACTGATGAAATAACTATTGTTAAACTTTACGATGGTTCTTCAGGTACCTCAGGTACAGATGGTGAAAATGCAATTACTATTATCTTATCCAATGAATCTCATACAATCCCTACAGATTCTGCTGGAAATAACGGTATATATACTGGCTCAGGTTTAGATATTAGAGTCTATGAAGGGACAACGCCAGTTCCTTATGATGACACAGTCACTTATGCGAGTCCATCTTTTAGAATTACACCAACGCCATCTAATATAACACTTGGAACTGCATCGACAGTATCTACATATACACGTCGATGGTCAGATCACTCTGCAATGCTAGCTGATACAGCGAATGTTTCTTTTGCAATTACTGTTAAAAATAGTGATGGTGTTGAAACTACATTTACTCGAGTTCAATCTCTTACAAAAGCAAAACAAGGCGCTACAGGTACGTCAGGAGCAAATGCAATAACTCTCAGAGTAATTCCTGATAAAGAAACCTTTACATATAATGGATCTGGAACAGCAACACCTTCTGGTCAGTATATCACAATTACAACTAGTAAGCAAAATACTACTAATGCTGTAACTTGGTCCACAACGCCTGCTACTAGTTTAAGAGCAACATCAACAGCAGGCTCTACTATTGTAACTACAGGCAATACTGTATACTTGCATGAAGCTGACTTTGCAGGACAAAGTTCTGTTACAATTACAGGAACTATTACTGCAGATAGTGTTTCAGATAAGTTTACTGTTGTTAAATTACAAGACGGTACATCAGGTACTAGCGGCGCAAGTGCTTTCACTGTAAGTGTTTCGAATGAAGCTCATACATTTGCAGCTAGCATTTTAGGTGTAATTACAGATTATGCAAATTCTGGTACTACAATTAAAGCTTGGTATGGTACAACAGCATTGACATATGGGCTCTCTGGTGCAAATACATTTAGCGTAAGTGCAAGTGCTTCAAATATTACCGCTGGAACTGCTTCTGGAACGGGGACTGTTAGGACTTATGCAAACCATTCTAATATGACTGCTAACCAGGCAACAATTACTTACACTATTATTTGCAGAGATGCTAATGCAGTTGAGTATACTTTTACAAAATTACAAACATTCTCTAAATCTCTTGCTGGTACTCCAGGAATGTCTGCTGTCCTTTCAAATGAGAATCATACATTTACAGCATCTTCCACAGGTGTTGTCTCTACTTATGTTGGCTCTGGTACAAACTTTTATGTTTATGATGGTGATCAATTATTAACTTACGTTACAAGTGGACCTGTAGTAAGCCAGTATACGATAGCTATTGCTGTTTCTAATATTACAGCAGGTACGTTATCAGGAACTGGAACGACTACAGCAACGATTGGCGATCATAATACTTTTATCAATGCTCAAAATACGGCAAGTATTACTTATACTATTACTGGTTATAATCGCCAGAACCTTCCATTTACAATTGTTAAAACTCAAACTTTCAGTAAATCTAAAACTGGTACTGCCGGTGCAGATGGTACAAATGCTTCTTTTAGATGGATATACACTTCAGCACCTGTCGTATTTAAGGACTCTCCAGACAGAGTTACAAATGGTGCTCATACAACTGTTTCAATTAAAGGTAAAGAGACCGTTGCTGGCGTAACATCTGATTGGGGTTATATTACAGTAACTGGTATTGGTTATGACGAAACAGAAGCTGTAACAGCAACGGCGTCTTCAATCGGTATTACATTAGCGCCAGCACTAGGTGCTGATGAAAGCCTGTATGAAGTTAAGTTATATGATGGAGCAACTGTAGCAACGGCTACATTAATTGATACTCAAACAATACCTGTAGTCTTTAAGGGTGCTTCTGGTGCTTCAGGTACTTCACCTTTTACTGCTGTTCTTTCTAATGAAGCTCATGTATTTCCTGCCAGCGTTACTGGCGTTGTTTCTTCCTATGCAGGATCTGGAACAAATCTTTATGTTTATGAAGGTATTACTGCTTTAACTTATGTCACAACCAGTCCAACAGCGGGTCAATGGACTTTTACAACCACGCCCGCTAATATTACAGTTGGAACAATCTCTGGAACTGGTACTACTACCGCTACAGTTGGTGTTCATTCTGGTGTAGCCTCTGGTACCGATGCATCCTCTATCGTTTATAATATCTCTGGATATTCAGCAAACAATACAGCCTTTAATTTAACTAAGACACAGTCTTTTAGTAAATCTAAAACAGGTGCAACTGGTAATACAGGTGCTGATGGCGATAGTGCAATTACAATAGTCTTAACAAATGAGGCTCATACATGTCCAACGACTGCTGGTGGTACTGTAAATTATACTGGTTCAGGTACCGATATTTTTGTATATGAAGGTTCTACTCAACTTGATTATAATGCTGCAGGAACCTCTCCTAGTACATGGAACGTCACTGCTGCAGACGGTACTGTAGGAACAATTGCTCCGGGTACAAAATCTTCAGTTGGTACTACGCCTAATAGGTATGCCAGGTATGGTGACCATTCAGGAATGAGCACATCCGTAGCAGATATCGTATATACTATTTCTGGACAAAGAGCTGATGGTACTGCATTCTCATTTACAAAGCAACAGACTTTTGCTAAATCATTAGATGGCGCAGCAGGTACTAATGCCAAGTTACTTTACGTTTCTGCCGATAAGCAAACTGTTTCCTATAATTCTTCAGATACGGTCGTTGCTGGTCAAACAATTAATTTTACAGTAACTACTCAAAACACTACTGGTGTTAAGACAGTCTATTTGTATGAAATGGATGGTACTACAGAATTAGATGCAGGTGTTTACTTAACAGGTTCTGGTACAATTGTAGATAATTCTCCTGGTGCCAATCAGTTTACAATGACTGGCACTACTATTACTATGACCGGTGCTAATTTTAATACTGCAATTACTACTGGAGCCACAACAGGTGTTGTTGTTAAAGTTTTACAAGATGGTGTTTCCGATTTAATCTCTGTTGTTAAGATTAAAGATGGTGCAGATGGTACAGATGGCACAGATGGTACAAACGGCACAGATGGTGTTTCTCCAACATTCTACTATATTAAACCACTTAATGGTACTGCAATTAAGAATAATACTGGATCTCTAACTATTGAAGCACATTCGTTAGCTGAAAATGCTGATGTTCTTTTGAGTTCTGGTAATATTAAACTCTACGATGAAACTGATGGTATTGAGGGTGATGGTTACACAGCTACATACAATGCTGCAGATTTCAGTTCAAGTACTTCAAGAGTAATTAGACTTGCAGATATGTCTGCGACTGTTGCAGGTAGTCAAACCGTTATTGTTTCTACTCATTCTCAATCAACATACTCTGGTGGTGCAAGTACTCAAGCAGATGTTTATTCTTTTGCCAATTATGAAAAGGCTTCTACTGCTGATTATTCTATAGCAAACGTTACTTTTCCGAACGTTCCAAATGCATTACTTGTTGCTGAATTTACAACAGAAGTTGCTGCTGGTGATCCTATTTGGACAGTAGCTTTTGGTGGAGTTAATGGTGTAGCATTAGGTGGCACATCTGCTGCACCGGTCTGGTCTGCCTCAAATGCTGGTACAGATGTGCATGTTTGCCACTGGATATGGACAGAAGCGATGCTTACTGGTGGTGGCCTATCTAAAGGACAAACAAATATAACTTTTGCTACTTCAGGCTATGGCGGTTCGGCTAATGGTCAATTAACACTCTTTTGGTTAACTAATGCAGCTCAGACAACTTCTCCAACTTATACGGCGACTGACACTGGAACAGGACTGACTGATCTAAGTACTTTTGACTCAACAATTAATGCCTCGACTGCCGATTCCTTAGTGTTGACAACAATTGTAAGTCCGATAGATAACCAAACATATTCTTGGAGTTTAGGTACTGAGCTCTTCGAGTATGCTGGCCCTACCTACGTGTTTACGAGTAGCACTGTTAAGCATCTGATCGGGTCTAATACTGGTTCTAAAACCTATACTGCAACATTCGGTACTGTTACTAATAATGATAGACTTGTGGCAAGATCTATTATGTTTGCTCCTGCTGCAGGTTCTACTGATCCTAATTTTAATCTAGGAAGTATTCCTTGGGCAACAGGTATTTCAGATACTAACGTTCTTGTTCTTGCTAAAGTACTTATTGAAGATACTACAATGGTTGAAGATTTCACTATTAAGTATGCTAATGTTAATGGTACTAAAATTGGTTCTACTCAGTCAAATGCTAATGGTCACCATATTATAACATATGGTTGGAATCAGACCATGCTAAGTGGAAAGACCAAAGGTAATAATTATTATTTAACTTCGACTGGTATTGCTAACGAAGTACAATCAGCTACAGTATATATTCTTAAAAATGCTACTCAAACATTAGCAAATGTGTTACTATATGCAGATATAGATAGCGCTAATACTACAGCAAGCTCTGCATCTGTTGCAATATCAAGTGATTATGGTTTACTATTAGCAGATCAATTATATGATGCTACAGCAGTAGGAACAACTGGTTGGACCAATCTAACTCAAACTATTGCACCCTCTACAGTCAGTGATGAAAGTGTTGTAAGATTCTGCAAGGCTTCTGCTAAATTAGAAATTGGAACTTATTCAGGAACACGCTCTTATGGCATGTCTGTTAAGCCATCCTCTGATGGTGTGCTTAGCCTAACACTTGTTCCTACGCAGCCAACTGTAACAACTATTGTTTATGACAGTATTACGTTGTCTAATATTTTAGATGGTGAAGCTGCATCAGGAACAATCGCTGCAGAATTGTCTATAAGCAATGCATCTCTATGGGCATATGCAGATGGCTCTATTTACGATTATACTCCTGCTAACGGTACTTTCCAGGTTTATGTCGACACTGTCTTAACTGGTACTGGTAATATCTTTACAATTTACCAAGGTACTGATAACGGTGCTTCATGGTCTAAAACACAAAACGGTCTTACTTTAACAATTAATGAAACTTCTGGTGTATACTCAATCAGTGGTACGTCTTGGACAACTGACCAAGAAAGTTTCACTATGATTATGACTCGTAGCACGACCGTTATCCAAAAGACTTTTGTTGTCACTAAGAACAAAGGTGGTTATGAAATTCTCAGTAGTTTGCCTTCTTCTAATCTCTTCCAGGGAAGAACAGTCTACCTTACTGTACGCGATACACGTTCCCTTCCTGTTTCAGAAGCTGACAAACTTTACAAATGGACTTCTACTGCAACGACGTGGGATGGTACAGCAACCAATTGTAAATGGTATCCGGTGTCACCAGTAGTAACTGGTACTACAATCAGTGAAGATCCTGGTTTTGAAGCTCCAGTAGATACTTGGAAAGCGTCAGTTGGTACACCTATCTTTACGACTGTTACAGATGGTGTTGTTGGTGCTAAGGTATTTAGAAGCGGTACATCAGAAACCAGTATTCTCTCTAGACGTCTTTTTCCTATCAATGTGAATACAGTCTATCGCGTTAAATCTTATATCAGAAGAAGTGCAACAGCTAATGGTACTGCTTATATAGGTCTTGCTCTTTTAGACTCTAACTTTGCTAATATTAGTGGTAATGGTTCTTATTGGTACTTAGGTGCAATCGGAGCCACACCAGGAACATCTTGGGCTAATTACTATGGTACAGTTGGACCCTCAGGTTCTGGAGCGGATTTATTATTTTCTTCATATACTAATGGAACTAATGCTAAATGGATGCAAGTAGTTGCAATTGGCAATCTAGGCGGCTCTTCTGGATATCATGAATTTCAAGATTTACGTTTAGAAGAGGCTATTGATGGTACTATCATCAGAGCAGGTAGTATTCAGACTAATCACATGACTGCTGGTACTATTCATGGTGATAGAATATCAGGTGGTACAATTGTAGGTGCTCAGCTTCAAGCAACAACACTTTCTGCTATTAAGAGTACATTGGGCACAGTTGAAATTACTACTGGTGGTCATCTAAGAAGTGGCCAAACAGCATTTAATACGGGAACTGGTTTCTTCTTAGGTTCTGATGGAGGTACACCTAAATTTTCTATCGGTAACTCCTCAGCTAATCATCTTTTCTGGGATGGTACTCAATTAAAGATTTATATCAATCCTTCAAATATTATTGCTGATGCTTCTTTAACTGCTGATGACTACTACTCTTTTGCCACCCGTGTTAACACTGCAACGGCTACTGTTGCGGCTATCCAGTATTGGTCTAATGGAGAAGTTTATAGAAATGTAAACGGTACTGTAACTCTTATAGGTAACTGGTATACACCAACGACAACATCCATAGGAAGTTCTTATTATATTAAATTTCTAGTGATATCTGCGACAGGTATGCAGGAAAGTCAAAATGCAGTTGTAATGCCTTCTGGTATAAATGCAATTTCGACAACTAGAATAGTATCGTTATCTACGCCTGCTACTACAAATGTTGTTGATTATAATGCAACAGTTGTCGCATACATTTACTCAGATTCTGGTGGTACAAATCTATTGGCTCAAAAGTTTATTAGCTTAACCGCTATTAAGGATGCATAATGAAAACAGGAACATTATATAGAAAACTATCTAGAGAAGTGGTAGGTTTAGTCTATTGTGAAGATGACGAAGACCTCGTTCTTAGCTATGAAACATTTCGATTTGGTGTTTACGAAGGTGTCTTTGATTCTTCTCTCTTTTATGTAGATTCGAATGGTTTATTAGCAGATCGTGTTCCTTTAAGCTACACAATTCCTGCTAGTGTTGAAATTAACACACCTATTCAAATCTCCGGATTACCTGAAGATGTATTTATGACAGTTAATTCAGTGCCTACTGCTGTGATTGAAGGTGTATTAACAATTGTCAAAGCTTCTGCAATTTCTTATCATTTTGAAGCTGTTGGTAAATATGTAAATGATGTGCCTAAAACGTGTCTTGTCATTGATTCAGTTAAAGAAGCGAAAGAAGCTGATCCTCGTTGGGTTGCTCTTCAGAATGCTACTCCTGCTCAGATTGAGACTTGGATCAATAACAATATTACCGATTTAGCTTCTGCACGTAACCTTTTGAAGACACTTGTCTTGGTGGTTCGGATGCTCCACGACCGTACAAGCTGAGCGAAACAGGCCACCAGTCCTCCGGAGGTGGCGCAGGCAGGGCGCTCCGGGCGGGGCCAGTACCCCACTCATGCCCTGGCCCGGCGTCTCGCCTGCAGCCCCTAGGAAGTGATTATTTTTAGAAAATTATTTGTATTAAAGAGGAATCAAATTTATTACATAACAATTTAAAAGAAAGGTTGACATGAACGTTACTGAGCATGAATCAAATATAATTCGAGAAGACTTGATCAAGGCAATCACCGGACTTGAAGACCCTAAAGAAAGAGCTATTCTAGGTTTAGTATTAAGAATTTCAGATTCTCAAGACAGGCTTATTCACGAGGCTTTTCAAAAGTTAGAAAGGGTCATTCAAGACGAGGGACGTTTGAGAACAATCGTTTTAAACGGACATGTAGATAATCATGAAGTCCATCATGATTGGCTTGAAAAGAATCTTATCCAAAAGAATACTTTAGAGAATATTGTACAAGTAGCTAGAGAACATAATGAAAATAAACATTATTGTGTCTGGGCTGCTCAGAAGATGAAAGAAGAAGAAGAGGCGAAAAATGATAATAAAGGTAGTAAGAGAAAGATTATAGAGGCATTAGTTATCTATGCTATCCTGTTTATTGCAGGTGTCAATTATAACAGTTTAATCAATTTTATTAGAGGTAACAATAATGCCGATTCCAGCGTTCCTAGTACCCATTCTTACACAAGGCCTTAATCTTGTTGCTAATGCAGCATTAAAAAAAGGTAAAAAGTGGGTTCAGGAAAAAACAGGTGTTGATTTAGATCAGCCTGAATTGACTCCTGAAGACTTTGTTAAATTAAAACAATTTGAAATGGACCATGAGGAGGAACTAATTAAGCTTCGTCAGGAAGATGATAAGTTGTCTTTCGAAATTGAGAAAGCTTATTTAGAAGATGTGGCTAATGCACGTGGTATGCAAATGGTTGCATTAAGTCAAGAAGATTTATTCTCTAAGAGATTTATTTATTACTTTGCAATTGGTTGGTCTATTTTCTGTGCCTTATATATTGGTTTCATTACTTTTGGTGAGATTCCGGAAGCAAACGTTCGTTTCGCCGATACCATCTTAGGATTTACGTTGGGAACATTAATTGCTCAGATCTTTTCTTTCTTCTTCGGCTCTAGTATGGGTTCTAAGAGGAGTGGCGATACTATCCGAGAGGTAGTCAAGAATGTCACTCATAAATGAACAAGTAGCATTCTTTCAAGATTTGTTAAAACTAGGAGCATTTATCAATACTACAGGATTAGTAGTTGTTGCAAGAGAATTGCAGCGTCCTCTTGAAATGCAACAGCTGTATATTAAGTCAGGTCGTAGTAAGACTATGAATAGTATGCATTTAAAAAGTTGTGCTATTGATCTTTATTTTTTCAAAGATGGAAAACTTACATACGATATGGTTTTATTAAAACCTATTGGTGATTATTGGGAAAGCCTGAATCAAAAGAATCGATGGGGTGGTAATTGGAAGTCATTCAAAGACGTTCCTCACTTTGAGCGATTTGTCTAAAAGAACCCTCCAGAGTAAAATCTGGAGGGTTTTAAATTGCGGAAAAAGAAGTATCTTATATGATATACCCTAACCCCTTGAAACATTAAGGAGAAGTGATATGAGTTTTTATCGTATGCAACTTTGCTCGTGTTGTAACGATGTTCCTTATGGGACACACGAACGTTCATTGAAAGGTATTCTTCGTGTTATCTTTCGATGGACAAAGAAAGAGTTCTCGTCTCGTTACTTTGGTGACAAGACATTAAGTGTCATCGACATGCTTTCCTATGAGCGTGTTGTTTGTAATAGATGCAAAGGACAGTCAATTGACTAGGGAGAAATTGTATGAGTCTTGATATCACGATAATCCCCAACGAAGACACTGAAGAAGCTTGGTATGGGAACATCACTCACAACTTGGCGAAGATGGCAATGGAATGCGGGTTGTATGAAGTGATGTGGGAAGCTGCAGGCAAAACAACTAAAGAGGTTTTGCCGAAGCTTGAAGCAGGCCTTATGAAATTAGTGTTACAGCCTGAAGTCTACGAGGAGTTCAACCCGGCAAATGGTTGGGGTTCTTACGAGACTTTAGTGATGTACGCTATTGAATACCTAAAGGCTTGCAGAACAATTTCTGGAAAAATCGCAGTATCCAGATAAGGAATGCTAATGAGAAAAATAGTCATACTTGTTTTCATTATAGGTATCTTCACCGGCTTAATTGCTGAAGGTGCTGATATCGTCGTCAAAGAAAAAGAAGCGATTGCAGTAATCGCCTCAGGTCAAAAGACTACAGTCACAGTACGACAGGTCAATCCTGTCACGTACGAAGTGACAACACGTACACCGACAGGTACGGAAAGAAGAATTATATCTGTCAGGCAGACTGTAGGCAACTCTTATGAGGTAACCACTCATAAGTAAACTGCGGGTTTTTGGGTATCTTATATGATATACCCTCACCCCCTTAACTCTTGCTTAGTAACGGTCAATAGGAGGACTTATGAAGACGTTCTTTGCGACGATGCTTATTGTGCTGATGACGATGGCCGGCGTACAGACTCACCGTCTGTCAAAAACTCAGGAAGAGTTGGCTGCGACCAATGTGATGACGGATCTTTGCCAGGCACGAATCAAGGATCTCGAGGAAGAGGTTCTTGAGAAGAACGAGCGCCTTGTGTACTATACCGACCGCATTGCGGCGGTAGAAGAAAAGTATCAGGGTACGGTTGGTTATCGGACACGACGTTTGTTGTCAAAGGTTAATCCCTTTGATGACAATATCACCGATTAGCCGGCGGTAACAGGGGAGCTCACAGCGATGTGGGCTTCCCTTTACTCTTATTCTTTTTTAGAGATTTTTTTTTTTATGGCTAATCCAAATAAACCAAAGAAACCAAAAACTTTTCTTGAGAAGTTTAAAGCAACTCAAGAAAGATGGTCTTTTCCTTCAGTTGTTGAAGTCTATAAGAATTCAAGAGTTATCAGGCAAAATTATAAAGCAATACTGGATAATTTAAAAGACTTAGATCCAGTCTTTTCGGATCCTAATTATATAAAGAAAGTACCTCGCGACGGTTGGCCGGCTGTTAAATTAACGCCACAGGTGGCAACGCAGCCTATTGTGCCTGACGTACCAGAACAAGAGGAACTTACGTTCTCTCGAACGAGTATGACTTATGTTAAGAAATTATAGAGTCTAGATCCGTTAGGATAAAAAGTTAAAAAACATCAACTATCTACTACCCTTAAGGGTGGTAGATTTAAGATAAGGGTTAATCCCTTATTTTTTTTTTTTTTTGGAGCATGTAGAATGGATGAGTTGAGGGACGGAATCGAATTATTTTTCTTACTTATTTTTCATAGATTAATATTCGCTTTCGTACACCTCGTCTTCATCTTTATCTGTTATAAAATGTTTGGAACATTTGCTAGGTGGTTTATAGGATTCTAATGAGAAACCAAATTATCGATTCTCTGAGTTTTCGTATAAAGACCGAAATATCAGATAAGAGTACTCTGAAATATTTGAAACACTTAAATATTGAAGATTACTTAGATACTGTTATTTCAGTATTGTATTTGTACACTCGGCAAAAGAGAGGGTCAAATCGAAATACAATATATCTTACAGAAGTTATTTGCGCTATTGGCCATGCGATTAGGAACAAGTATAAACTAAAAAGAGACTCTGCAGTCGCAGCAAGGACTGGTGCTTTTATTCTTTATACATTTGAGCTTGCTGGTATTCTTCAAGTAATTCTAGGGCAAGGCGCTAAAGGGCATAATGCATATATTATTCAAGTTCAAGATGATGATGAACTTTGTAAGCTTTGGGATAATCTAGAACCTTCAAAAATTGAAAAGCTTCCTTCTGAAACACCCTATACTCCTTGGAAATCAACTAAGCATGAAACTGGAATGATCCTAGTTAAAACAGGTAATAAGGATGTCTTAGATAAACTTACGCCTGAAACACACCCAATTGTTTTCGATTGTGTAAATAAAGCTCAGACTGTAGGATGGATTATCAATGAAACAATCTTTGAATTGCATCTATGGGCGCTTCGTAATAAAACGGATGCGTTCTCCGACATCTGGGAACTGCATAACTCTGAAGCTCGAGCTACCAAAATCCGGGAAGCTAAAGCAGTTGGAAGTATTGCAAAAAGATTTCTTGGAAAACAATTCTATCATCTTTATTACTACGACTTTCGAGGAAGACGCTATCCGGCGACGGCATATCTTCACGAACAAGGCTCAGATCTCGCGCGGGGATTATTACTCCGTGCCGATAAGAAAGCGATGGGTAAAGAAGGCTTCTTTTGGTTGATGGTTGCTATAGCTTCTAATTGGGCCGGTGACAGCGGTGAGAAGTACCAAGGAAAGACAGATAAGATTCCTTTAAATGACAGATTTGAATGGGCTATTGATAACGAAGAAATTCTATTATCATATGCTGAAAATCCTAAAGTAAATCAAGGCTGGATGAAAGCCGATAAACCTTGGCAATTTCTTGCAGCCTGCAATGAGTTAATGAAATTTAGAATTTGGCAAGGCAGTAACATAGAAAGTTATAACTATGAATCTCATTTTGAAGCTTATATTGATGGTTCTAATAACGGTAGTCAGCATCTATCTGCTCTTACTCGTGATGAACTTACTGCTCCTCATGTTAATCTTGTTCCTCTGACACTTCCTGGAGACTTATACAAATATGTAGCTGATCATGTTTGGAATAGACTTACCAAGATTCTAGAGACCTATACTAAAAAAGAAATTAAAGATTGTGAGTGTCTTATTGATGAACTGATCGATATTAAAAAACAAATCAATGGTGCAGAGCCTAAGAGTGAAAGACGCAAAGAACTCATATCCAAAATTCAAAGTTTTAAAGACAGAAATAGAGGTCTTATCGAAAAGGCTGCTCCCGTCTATTGGATGAAAGTAATCGATCCTAAGCAGCGGCGTAAGATAGTTAAACGCAATGTTATGACACTCCCTTATGGAGGAACAGCTTATGGGCTTGGTGAGCAGCAGATCGATGATGCGAGAAAGCATGGAATTGAACTTTTGTTACACATGGAACACAAATGGGGAGCCTTCCTTGGACGAGAAGTGTTTGCAGATTGTAGAGTGTCTCTCCGCAGACCTATGCAATTGCTCTCTGTATTTGAAGCAGCTGGAAAGCGTGCTGAAGCAGAAGGCCGCTTCCTTTCCTGGACAGTCCCCATTACAAATTTCCCTGTCGTTCAAAATTACACCGAAGGAAAAGTAAGAAAGATTTGGATTCAATATGGACCACCTACCACTAAGATTTCTACAGGGCACTATTCTAATACTTTGCAGCTTGCAATATGTTTTATTGAAGATGTCAAGCCATCTAAAGGAAAGCAATCTCAAGGTGCTTCCCCAAATGCAATTCATTCTCTTGATGCAGCTCATCTTGCTATTACTGTCCATCGTGCTGACTTTCCAGTAAGTACAATTCATGATTCTTTTGGTTGTCTACTTGCAGATATGCCTAAACTATACAAATTAATTAGAGAAACTTTTGTTGAATTATATGCTGCTGATCCTTTAACGAAGATTATGAAAGATATTAATGGCGATCTTACAAATATTGAATTCGGTAACTTAGATATTAATTTAATTTTAAAATCGGAGTACTGCTTCTCATGAAAGAATATAAAAATTTTGGTGAATTGGAATCTGCACCATATGATATCTATAACTACTTTCTTAAAATGGAGTGCCATGAACCTCCGATTGACGAAAGGCCTTTCGAAGAATATTATGGCGGTAATGTTTATATAGTTGAAAACCTGATTGATCTTATAGATATTCCTACAACAGTTGAAGCTGTTGGTGAGAATCGTTGGAAGAGTATTACAGAGACTCCTGATTCCTTTGACTCTTGCCGTTATATTTGTGATGGTCGCTGGGTCGAAATTTTTATGGCAACTACTGATGCTGGTGGTCCTAGCTATTTTATTCCAAAAGCTTTAGCGGATCAGTGTCCGAATGTTGCAAAGTCAATTGAGATGTCAAAGGAGGCGTGGGGATAATGCAAATAACACGTAAATCGATACTGACGAGAAAAATTGTTACTAAAGAAATTGATGTTGATCCTGAGCTTCTTGCTAAGTACGAGAAAGGTGAAGCAGGTCTAATCCAAGAGGTATTTCCTCGTCTATCAGCTAGCGATCGTGAGTTTATTAAGACTGGTATCACGGAAGAAGAATGGGAAATGCTACGTGAGCCAGACGAATAATTACATTCCTTTTTAGGATAGGCTGTTAGATTAACCCTCGTAATGAGGGTCGTAAAATTCAATATCAAGAGGCAATACTGTGAAAATCGGACCTGCTGAACTTTATTTTTGCAAGCTAGATCCAGAACGTCCAAATGCGAAGTTTAATCGCGAAAATCCCACCTGGGAGGTGCAGATTAGGACTGAAGATCGTGAAGTAAAGAAGGATTGGGAGAGCAAGGGTCTTCTAGTGAAGGCTGTTGTACCAGACGAAGAAGGAGCAAAACCTTATTGGCGTGTTAACCTTCGAAAGAAGTCTATCAAGAACAGTGGTGAGAAATCATCGCCTGTTCCTGTAATTGATGGAAAGCTAAAGCCAATTGATCCTAATACCATTGGAAATGGTTCTGTCGGTCTTGTTCGTCTTTATCAATACGAATATCCGAAAAAGGATAAAAGTGGTAAAGGTATTGTTAGTGTGCTGATGGGTGTTCAAATCATCAAGCATATTGTTTATATTCCTAAGCCGCGCGATGATGAGTTCGAAGAGACGGACTTTGAAACTGTTGATGTGCCTGAGGAAGAAGAAGCAGAAGCTGGTAAATTTGATTAACTCTACAATGTAGAAAAGAGGGGATTACTCGAAAGGGTAATCCCCTTTTTAATTGAAGGAAAAAACATGAAATATCAATACGTTGTTTATGATCTTAAGAAAGATCCTGTTGAGAAGGTACTGGACACCACTCGTTTTGAAGAATTGGAAAATTATCTATCACCCAGAATTATCACAGGCCTTTGCACGCATGTGTTAAGTATGACTAAAGCACCGCCGCTAGATTTTATTCGCACACTTGAAACCAGAGATGATTACGAAGGATGGCGAGCGATGCTGGAAAGGGAATATGCATGGATACCTGGTGTCGGCAAGAAGGGTGAGGAATTAGCTATTAACCAAGTTGGAATTGGTGTTGGACGACATTCTCCACTGCCTTCTCACGAGCCGCACCAGCAAGTTGAAGACGACGGATTCACAACTTGTTATCCGAATTGCACTAGAACAGTTTTTGAAGGGCCACTCACGGTAAGACAAGGAGAATCAGTGCGCATTGATGCCGACGGTAAGCCTTCTGTAATCAAGAGTTCTACCGCAATAGATGAGTGGGAAGAATATTTGAAAAATAGCAAACCTTCTAATATCGATCCGCCTCATTATCAAAACTATCTTTCAGTTGAGTTGCCTACAGCTTCAATGGATTATCAATGGCTCGAAACAATGTGCCGCATTGAACGTTACCGAAACAATCCGGAACATTTCATTGCGGCGTTGGAATTTCAGGTACGCAAATATCTTGACCGTAAAGGAAAGAAAGATGACGATCTTCAGGAACTTCAAAAAGGTCTTTGGTATTATAAATTCATGGTTGCGTACATTAAAAATGGAAACAAGCCAATCTATGTACGAGACGTTGATTTGATACTCGCGAGGAAGTGATGATAAATTATAGAGAGCTTTTAAAGAAGTATATGAAAGCAATCGGAGATTGCGAAGGTTATTATTTTGATGTAATTTATGAAGATAATCCAAGCTATCTTTCTTCTGAGGAGAAAACGGAACTTATTATACTTGCCAATGAAGTCGATTTAGAGTATCAGAAGGAGTGTAAATGATGAGTACTGATTCATTGTTGGCAATGCACAATTTAATTAAGAATTTACTGAGACATGCTTCAGACAATGCAGAAGCTCCTATAATAAACGAAGAGGCAGGTAGACCGGAATACTTCTCAGAAGCTGAATGGAAATACCTTTGTTTCGCTTGGAAGGAGATCTTAGAAGAAGATGAGTAAATGGCTATTTGATATCGAAGCAAATGAGTTGCTCTTGAAAGCAACAAAAATGTGGGTTATTGTAGGTTATAATTTTACTACTAAAACTTATTCTCATTGGCTTGGTGATGACCCTTCTTGGAAAGATACTTTCAACAATGCAACACATCTTATTGGTCATAATATCTGTGATTATGACATTCCGCTTTTATGGAAACTTTATGGATGGAAACCTCCTAAGAAATGTAAGCTTCAAGATACTCTATTAATGTCTCAAACTTTGAATTATAAAAGATTTGGAGCGGAAGGTCATAGCCTCGAAGTATGGGGTAAACACTTAGGTTTCCCAAAAATCGAAATTAATGATCCTTTATTCTTTACCAAGTATAGTCCAGAGATGCTTGTCTACTGTAAGAACGACGTTGAGCTTAATTTAAAGATTTATGATGTTCTTCTTGAAGAATATAAAGAGACAGTAAAAAAGAATCCTCAATTTGATGTGTATCTTCGCTCAGAGCATGCTGCAGCAAAGTGGGGAGCAACAGCAAAACTACATGGCTGGCCTTTTGACAAAGAAAATGCTTACGCTCTATTCGATACGTTTACAGTAGAAATGGAACACGCACATCAACAGCTAGAGGGTAAACTTGGCTATACCTGTGAACCTGTAGATAAAAAGAAAGGTATTGTAGAAGTCAAAAGTCCTAAATGGGTCAAGTCCGGTGCTTATGATAGACATACTGCTAATTGGTTTGATGTAGATCCATTCTCAGGATATGAAGGTGAAGAACGTCCTATTGCTGGTGATTATTGTAGAGTACAAATAAGACCACTCAGTCTAGATTCTGTAAATGATGTTAAAGTGTTTCTATTTAGAAATGGTTGGGTACCTACTACTTGGAACTATAAGAAAGACGAAAAGGGTAAGAGAACTCGGGAGAGATCATCACCAAAGATCACTGAAGATAGCTTAGAATTTCTTGGAGGTGATGGTAAACTTTTCACCGAGTTTATGTCTACTAAGGCTAGATACGGTATTCTTAAGACGTGGTTAGAGAATATAGATGAAGATGATTATCTGCACGGTAATATGATGACTATCGGTACTCCTAGTATGCGTGCTACTCACTCTATTATTGTAAATGTGCCTGCTGTAGATAAGCCTTGGGGAAAAGAAATGCGAGCTCTTTTTAAATGTAAACCAGGCTGGAAGGTTATTGGTTGTGATTCTAGTGGTAATCAAGCACGTGGTTTAGCACATTATTTAGGTGATAAAAGTTATATTAACACCTTGTTGCATGGTGACATCCATCAGTATAATGCAGATAAGCTAACAAGCATTCTCAAGATAATGGGAATTAAGCATGTTGTCCCAAGACCTAATGCTAAACGTATCTTATATGCTTTTCTATTTGGTGCTTCAGGTGGCAAGCTTTGGAGTTATATTTTCGGGACTATTGATGAAGAAAAAGGAAGCATGCTAAAGAAAGAATTTATTAAAGCTGTTCCTGGATTTAAAGATCTTTTAGACAAGCTGGAGAAAATTTATGCTAGTACTAAGAAGTACGGGGACGGATATATTTATTCTATTGCTGGCAACCGTCTATATGTGGATAGTTTCCATAAGCTCCTCGTATACCTTCTACAAGGAGCTGAAAAGGCAACTTGCTCAACAGCTCTCATGCTTACTGTCGAACGTCTTGAAGATGAGAATATTCCGTATATTCCACTTATTTATTATCATGATGAAATCGATTTTATGGTGCCTGAAGAATATTCTGAAAGAGCTGCAGCCATTGGTAAACAAGCGTTCCATGACGGTCCTTTGTTGTATGGCATTAGTATAATGGAAGGTGGAGCTAAAATAGGAGATAACTGGCGTGATGTTCATTAAATTTGAAAGAGTAAAAACAATCGTAAGTAACTACGATTGTTATATCATATACGGTATTGCTAAAGATTTTCCAAGAAACAGTCGAACACAACTTCACATAACTACGTTTAAAGACGTTTCCGACAAAGCATGGGAATTTATCTTAAAAAATGAAGGTAACGAGGAATTGATTAATGCAACTAATCAAAAAATTCGGTGACAAATGAAATATAATGAGTATGTTTTCACAGAAAATTTTGAGCAAGGAGCATCGTGGCTAGTCTATAGAATAATTGGACGTAATTCTGTTTCCGAAGATATCGTTTATGAATCCTCTGATGTGGCTATGGCAAAAGCAGCCTGGCAATTTATCACTAGATGGAATACCTCTGAGCGTATTATTGCAGTATTTAAAGTACCAAATGAAAATCCTTAAACGAATCTTGTGTTTCTTTGAAATACACTGGTCTGGAACTACAGACGGTGGTATGATGGGAGATGCCAAGAAGTGTGACATTTGCGGCAAAGACTGGTATGGTCTAGGTTGGATTATCTTTGGGAGGAAGAATGGCAATAGAAGACTACTGTGATTTTTATTGGCCTGAAGATGAATACGATGATGTTGTCTGTAAATACTGTAAGAGAGGTGGCTTTACATGGGATCAAACAGAAAAGGGCTGGAGACTTATAACAATCACTGGACGTATTCATTCATGCAAAGCTTATCTATGTGATGAATTCAAGAAGGAGAATACTGAATGAGTAAACTTGTACAAGCAATTCGCAATACCAATCTTGAAGTACACAAAGCTGATTGTATGCCTCTTGCTACAATTACAAGAGATCTTAATGAGCAACCTGTAAGGGGTTTCGATTATCTTACTAAGTATAGAATCCATGTGGCAATCGCAAATGAAGTTTATATAAGACATCAAAGTGAATTGCCATTAGCAATTGAAGTTAGTACAAGAGCAATTATCGAAGAAGTCTTTGGAGAGTTCCGTAGATATCATAGAGATCTCGAGTGTGCACTTTGGGATCGTAATTTTGATCTAGCAAGAAATATTTTGAAAGATATGGAAAATCAAATGTACGGGTATTGAGGTAAATATGAACAAACGCTTATACGTTTTTGCAGAAAATTCTGAAATAGCTTTTCAATATATGAAGGCTTTGAATTATTCTCCAGTACAGTACAGAATTATTAGAGGCGTAGAAGACGTATTATGCGTTGATGCCGAGTACGATCAGATTCGTACAGTTGGTGATTATTGGAAAAACAAAGAAGTTTCGTTTGCTTATGATGAGCTTCTTTTTAAGATCAAAAGGAAAAATATGTGCTAGCAATAATCGACGGTGATGTATTAGCTTATCATGCATGTGCGCCGAGATGGATGAAAAAAGCTAAAATTGAGGAAGGTATTTCTTATATCAAGCTAGACGAAAACGGTAAAAGAATTCCTCTTGAATTTACTAAAGAAGAAGATAGATACTATTTAGAAGAGTCTTGGGACAATTTCAAGAAAAAGTTACAAGAGTTGCTAGATGAAGTTTTTTGTGAAGAATATTTGATGGCCGTAAAAGGAGAGAATAACTATCGTAATTTAATTATGCCTTCTTATAAAATGAATCGTCACACTGATCCGAATAAACAAAATAGATTTGTCCCTACATTACGAAAATTAGCAATTGCAGAAGATCTAGCTGTAGCGGCAGATGGGATGGAAGCAGATGATCTTATAAGAATTTGGGCAGAAGAAGCAAGAGCCAAAGATATTGATTACGTTATTTGTAGTATTGACAAAGATCTTAAGTGTATTCCTGGCCAACATTACTCAATGAAGGTAAAGAAGTTATTTACAGTAAGTGAAAAAGAGGCCATCAGACATTATTACTGCCAATTGTTGAAAGGTGATCCTACTGATAATGTCCTTGGAGTGCCGCGTGTCGGCGAGGTCAAGGCCGAGAGAATTTTAAATCTTTGTAAAGATGAAGAAGAATATCAAGAAGCTGTCGTAGAACAGTATATGTTAGCGTATGGTGACGGCTGGTATGAACAATTGCTTGTGAACGGCAGAATGATTCATCTTATGAAACATACTAATGATTTTTTCAATCCAGCAGTTTGGCCAGTTGTTAGAGAACTGAGAAAGGAGCATTTGTCAACTATCGGAAAAGAAAATGAAATTTGAGGGTGAATTACCATCTGTACCAAATAACATTATAAAATGGAAGAAATTTGATAATGGCCATTGGCGTTTTTGTGAACAGATGGGTACGAAAGAATATGTTGGTTTTATTTATGTGATTAGAGATAATTACTTAGCACGCTTTTATTTAGGTAAGAAGCTTTACAGAGGGATGGGCGTTGCAAATAAAGGAAAAGAGTCTAGCTGGAGGAAATATCTTTCCTCCTCGAAAGCTTTAGAAGTAATGTTTAAAGAGAGACCAATGGAGGAATTTGATTTCATTTGTCTAGAACAATATAAGACAAAAGGAACATTATCATATTCTGAAACCTGGTCTCTATGTTTTGTTGAAGCACCTACAAATAAGACGTGGTATAATACTTTGATAGAAAAAGTTTCTTGGCCTGTAAAGGAGCCTATTACTGTTAGGCATAAAGAACGTCTTGAAAAAGTAATTAAGATGGAGCCGTTTAATGAATAAAATAAATTTGATCCGTAAATACGATCAATACATGGAGCTAGCGGGAATGGCTCGAAAAGACCGTGATTATACAGATGAATTACGCTGGTATGATAAAGCAAGAGAGATTTTGGACAAAATTAAGGAAATAGAAAACACAGAGCTAGGAAAACAAAATGCGTGACATACTCATAGTTATTGTTGCCTTAGGAGTGTTTCTTTGTGTAATATTAGGGATTAGTGAAATTATTTTTGAGGCTAGGGAGATTGGCTGGCA
>Ga0209391_10000052_pt1 | contig 38511 bp, 36 predicted proteins | sample PPLLak3March2015_FD_187246 | JGI IMG/M metagenome (GOLD analysis project Ga0209391, IMG submission 187246) | Freshwater sediment microbial communities from Prairie Pothole Lake near Jamestown, North Dakota, USA - PPLs Lake P7 Core (1) Depth... | ecosystem: Environmental > Aquatic > Freshwater >...
CGCACGCGCACCGCCATGCCCACGCGCAACTGCTCTCGCGACCCCTTCGCATCATCCACGTTGACGCTGGCATTGGCAGCGTCGAAGCGCACGCCATTGACGATGACGCTGCCAAGACCGCTGATCGTGCCGATCGACGTCTGCGTGGACGCAGCTGAATCATCGTCACCCCCACAACCGGCGAGCATCGACACAGCGACAGCAAGCAATCTCATAATGGTATTGAGCCTTTGGCACTCCTTCCAAATCAACTTCCCGAAGTGAATTTGTTGGCCCACCGCGGCAAGACGCGTTGAGCACGCCGAATAGCACTGCCTATGGGAACAACGGTTTCGAGGCGGAGGGGTCCGGCACCTGGCCGGCCAGCACGGAGTTCAGCGATGAACCCACCACGCGGTCAAGGCAAAGCCGGCGTTGTAGAAGGCATGCAGAAGCGTCGCCGGCAGCACACTGCCGAAGCGCTCGCGCAGATGCCCGAAAACCATCGAGGGCGCGGCCACGGCCAGCGCCCAGCCGGGCGGCTGCGCCACCAGATGCGCGGCCACGAAGGCAAACGTCGTGACCAAGTTGGCCACCGAAACCGGGCCGAGCCGCCGCGCGGCGCCCAGCCGCAACAACTGCCCCTGCAGCAGGCCGCGGAACACCAGTTCCTCGAGCAGTGGCTGCACCACGACGAAGGACAGCCAGGCCGCCATGCCTGACGGTGCATGCATCGCCCGCCCCGTCGCCAGCGCCAGCGCCAGCCATACCGGCACTGCCGCCAGCAACGCAAGCCGCCAGTGGCCGTCGCGTGCCCAGCCCGCGGCGGGCGGCGCCAAGCCGCAGTCGTGGGCGAGCGACGTCGAGGGTGGAGGGGGACTCGGGTTGGGCATCGGCTGCGATCGTCGCACGGACACATGACGAAGAAAGGGCGCCCCTCAGGACGCCCTTCTAGGCACGTTACCGCGCCTGCTGTGGCCGTTGCCGATCAGCCGCGCGCAACTCCGCGGCGGCGGCGCAACCCCAACCCGGCCACTGCAGCGGCCAGCAGGCCGAGCAGGACACCGTCAAAGCGCGCATTCGGGTTCATCGTGCAACCGCCACCGTCGTCGTCATCCGGCTTGCTCACCGTGACCGTCGCGCTCACCGTGTCGTCGCTGCCGTCGGCATCGACGATATCGCCCGTGACGCTGGCCGTCATCGCGTAGCTGCCTGCGGTGGCGGAATTGACCGTCAGGGTGACCTCGCGGCTGGCGTTGGCCAGGATCTCCGGAATGGTGCAGCTGAAGGCTGTACCGTTGACCACGCACAGCGCCGCGTCACTGATCGACTCGAGCGTCAGGCCGTCGGCAACCGAGCCGCTGAGCACCACGTTCTTGGCATCGCCCGGGCCCTGGTTCAGAACGGTCAGCGTGACCTGGCCCTGCTCGTTCGTGTCGAGCGAAACGCTCTTCGCCGTCAGGTTGAGGTCGGCATTGGTCAGGCCGAGCAGCGCAATGCTCGCGCTGTTGTTGCTCGGGAACGGGTCGGCTTCGTTGGCCGTGATCGTGGTCGTGACCACGTTGTCGCCCGCACTGGCCACACGCACCTTCAAGGTCACCGGGAACGGCGTGCCGCTCGGCAGATCAGGCAGGCTGCAGGTCACGGTGTTGCCGCTGGCGTTGCAGGTGCCGCCACTGAAGGTGCCCGAGCTGAGTGTCGCACCGCTGGGCAGCGTGGTGGTCAGCACCACACCGGTCGCGGTTGCTGCGCTGGTGTTCAAGGCCGTCACCGTCAACGTGGCGTCACTGTTGACCGGCACGCGTGTAATGTCGGCCAGCAGGCTGGCGATTGCCAGATCGCGGCGATCCACGTAGACCTCGAAGGCGCCGATGTCGCACACCTTCGTGTCGATCACCAGTGCATCGAAGGGGCGGATCGAACCTCGCTGGTCACTGCTGGGGCAGCCGTCGGTCACGCCCTTGTCAATAGCCGGGCTGCCAGTCAGCAACGCGTGCGTGAGCGTACCGTTGAGCACATTGTCGTTGGCGGCCAGCGGGCCGATCAACGCGTCGGCGACGTTCTGCCGGTCGCTGGCCGACGACAGGTTGCAGGTGGCGTCTGTCGACAGGTTGCCGCCACCGCTGACCACACTCAGCGGCGAGCCCGAGCCCCCCACCTTGCCGCAGTTGGCCGACACGCCGCCGCCGGTGTTGTTCGACAGCAGCGTGTTCTTCAGCGTGGCCGTGCCGCCCACCAGGTTCAGGCCTGAGCCCTTGTTGCTCGAATCCTTCACGTTGTTGGCGATCGTCACGTTCAGCAGCGTGACACTCGAGTTGGTATTGATGCCTGCGCCCGAGTCGGTGACATGGTTGGCCGAGATCGTCGAGTTCGTGACGGTGAAAGGCGATGCCGAGGGCGAGACCACGTTGATGGCGCCGCCGCTCACTGCGTCGTTGTGGCTGAATGTGCTGCGCAGGATCTCCAGCTTGTTGCCGCCGGCCATCTGGATGCCGCCACCGTTGACGGCCATGTTGGCCGCACCGTCGCCACCGATGGTGCTGTCGGCAATGGTGGTGGCCTGGCTGGCGTAGATGGCGCCGCCGTTGCCGTTCTTCTCGTATTCGAGTGGGCCGACCACGGTCTTTGCGACGTTCTTGCTCAGCACGGATTGGCTGATGTTCAGCACGCCCTTGCTGTAGATGCCGCCGCCGCTGCCCTGCGTCTCGTTGGTGAAGCTATCCGCCGGATCGGCAGGATCGTCGAAGTCACCGTCCCAGCTGGCGAAGTTGTCGGTGATCGTGCTGCGCGTGATGGTCGTGCTGGCACCGTCATTTGCGTAGATCGCGCCGCCGTTCATGAACACGCCCTGGCCCTTGGTGAGAATCAGGTTGTTCAGCGTCAGCTGCACCGATGCCGCGGGCGTCACGCCGGTGTCCGGCGTGTTGATGTCCAGCAGCCGGTCGTTGAAGCCGGCGCCGCCCTGGATCGTCGCCTTGTTCGCATAGTCCGTGGCATTGGCGGTATCGATGCTGAGGTGCGACAGGATGTCCAGGTCGCCGGACAGCGCAGCGCCTTCGCCAGCACCGACTACCGTCAGCGTGTGTGCGCTGCCGTTGTCCAGCACGATGCGGTCGTACTTGGGCGCATCGGCGGTGCCGTTGTCATTGCCATTGGCGTAGGCGACTGCCGAACGCAGGTTTGGGCATGTCACTGTGGCCGTAGCGGTGCCCGAACAGGCCGCCGGGGCCGAATCCGCAGGCGCAGCGCCCGGCACCAGGATGGTCTGCCCCAGTACGGGCGCGACCACCATGTCGGCGCCAGCCGCCAGCGGCCCGAGCGCCAATGCCGCAGCCAAGGCAATCTGCCTCAGCTGGCGATCTTGCTTCTTCATCTTCATCTAGGTTCTCCTTGCTAAAGAAGGGGGGGTCAGTCAGCCCTGGCGGCCACGCACACGGCGCAGCGCCAGTCCGAGAGCACCCATAAAGGCCAGCAGCAGCAGCGTCGGGTCGAATGCGGCCTTGCCGCGCGCCATCGTGCAGCCGCCGTCGTCGCCCTCGACCACCGTGGTCACCGGCGGCGGGGTCACCAGCGTGACATCGCCGCTGGCGTACTCGGCCTTGGTGACGCCGGTGCTCGCCGCGGCCTGGTTCCACACACCGAAGAAGCGGCGGCCGTCCGGTCGCGTCACCACTTGCGACTCGTACGCCGATTCATCGTCCTGGAACAGTGGGCCCGCGGCCACCGAGTAGCGGATCGGCGTCATGAAGGTCTGCGCCGAGTCCAGGCTGACGGTGATGTATACGCCCAGGTCGGCACCGCCCTCGGCCACGTAGGGCGACACGTTCTCCTGCGTACCCCAGGCCAGGTACACCACATCGGTGTTCTGGCACTGTGTGGCGTCCGTGGTCGTCGGATCGTTCGGGTCGCCCGTCGGGCAGTCAGCGGTTCTGCTCTTGGGCGTGCCGAAGAGGCGCGGTTCACGCACGTTGATGCGCTTGTCCTCGATGTTCGTCACGTTCGTCGGCAAGCCCCAGCTACCCGTACCGGTGGCGCTATCGAAACTGTACTTGCGCAGCCAGAAGTTGTAGTTGTCCAACTGGGCCCACAGCTTGACCAAGTCCGTGGTGTAGGAGTAGCCGATCCACAGATCGCCACCGCGCAGCACGCCGCGGTGAGCGAGCGCGTTCTCGGTGTAGTTCGCCTCGGTGTCATCGGACAAACCGTTGTCGGTCTCGGTCAGGCTGGGTGCACGGCTGCTGATGTTCTCGCTCTTGGCGCTGGTCAGGCCGATGACCGTGGCGTAGTCCGAGGTCGCGCAGGCCGCATCCACCGCAGGCACCATGTTGGCCGGCTGCAAGCCGCCCATGCCACGGCGCACGACGATGTCCGACGGGCCGCCCTTGTCGTAGATGCCCTCCTTCCAGAACACGGCGATCTGGATACCACCGGTGCCGGCGTCCGCCGGGCTCTGCGTCAGGAAGCGCACGCGCCTTGCGTTCTTCAGCGGGTTGCTGATGACGCAGCCGGCCTTGCCCGCAGCCGTGGCGGGCACCGTGTTGTACGGGAAGGCGTGATAGCGGACGAACTTGCCTTCGTCCAAGCCCTCGGACCCCTTGGTCTCCTCGTAGGCGATGATGGCCGTGCTGCCGACCATGCCGATGTTGGGTCGTGATGCGCCGGCCACGCCCTTTTCGACCGTAGCTGGGTCGACATTGGCACCTGTGCCATCGAAGATCGGGTTGAGCGAGCCCGACAGTCCGTACAGCCCCAGCCAGTTGTCAGTGAGACGCTGTGCCGGACTGAGCACGAAGTCGTCGCCTGGCGTGCCGGGCACTGAAAGATCGACCGTCGCATGGGCATACCAGACGTCGGTGCCGCCATTAACGTTGGCACCCGAGGCGCCGTCGCCGGGGCCGTCGGCTTCACCCAACTGCAGGCCCTGCGGATCTTCCTGCCACGAAACGTTGATCTGGCCCTTCTTGGTTTCGGCGTTGTAGTTGCTACTGCTCGAATCCTGGATCGCATCGCGCAGGCCGGTGCTCAACTGCACTGCCAGGCTCCAGCTAACGCCGTGGTCGGTGGAGCGGGCCATCCAGGTGCATGAGAACGGGATGATGCGGCTGTCGCGCTCAAGATAGCGGATTGCGCGTTGCACCGGGGCCTGCACGTCGGCCGTGCCCAAGTCGCCATCGGGGCAGTACTTGCTGACCCACGTCAGCACCATCACCGGACCGCTGGTCTTGATGTTGGCCTTGTCGATGTCGCCGGGATACACCTTCAGTCCGGGCTCCAGCGTGCCGCGCCACTCGGTGGAGATGCTCGACCTGTCCGACGACTGCGAGATGTTGATGGCCGCCGACCAGTCCGCGAAGTTGTCGCAACTCTTCGTCGAGTCGGGTTTGCAGATCTTGACGAAGACGTCGCGCGCCGGGCGTTCGACTTGGGCCTTCACGTCGTACACAAGGCGGCTGTTGTCCGGTGCGTCGCCATAGGCCACCACCAGTGTGCCGTCGCCGGCACGCTGGATCTTGGGTTTGTCGCCCGAGATGCCGTCGCTGAGCGCGATCGGCGTGTTCGCGCTGATCTGCTCGAACGGGAGGTCTTGGGTGGTGACGGTCTTGTCGTCACTTCCGCCGCAAGCGCCCAAGGTCAACACGCCCAATACAGGCCATACCCATCGATTGGTCCTCATTCGCTTCATTCCGACTCCACGAAAAAAACGTCCAAAAAAATCAATTCCCACACCCGAGAACACCTGAACGCCAGCAGATACCCAAGTCAACCGCCATGCAGTCTGCAACGAACCCGACGACTGCGAATTGAGCATGCGCAAGGTCGGCGTGGGCAGTGAATCGATACCACGCAATATGCTTACTAACGGATATAGAGGGCAGGCATAGGACCCGCCGCCATCCGGCCCGTGGAGGATCTGCATCTCCCCAAGTGCGCAGGTGCCAGGCGCACCATGAAAAAACGCCCGGCGACTTGCCGGGCGTCCGTAGAGAGCAGGTACGAGGGCCTATTTCACCGTCACGATGATCGAGGTGCTCTTGCCATCAGCACTCAGCGTCGCCGTTCCGCCCGACTGCGACGGATGCAGGCCGTACATCAACGTGTTGTTGTTGTATGTCTTGCCATCAATCACGGCCGAATCATCCAGAGAGAACGTCAGACGCCAGATCCCGGTCTTGTCGGCAACGCCGGTGCACTTGTTCAGGCGCCAGTTGAAGCCGTAGGTCAGGCTGCCACCCACGTTGATTTCCGAGGAGTACTTCGGCTCTTGCGAGCCGTCTGGCAGCGCGAGGCCGTCGGCGATGGAGCCGTCGAACCCGCAGGCCCCGCTCGGCAGCACGTTGCCAGCGCCATCCAACTTCTCGATCTTCAGCCGCGCAGTGGCCGCAAAGACCCGGCGCTCCGTGGCATCGGCTGCGGTACCGGTTGTGCCTTGCATTTCCGCCTCGCCCGTGCCGTAGAGCAACTGCATCGGATAGCCGAGCATGCTCTCGGTCACCGGCCACGACGTGGTGTTCGCATCCGGCAGCCCCTTGTACTGGCGCAGAACCGTTTCGACACGAATCACCTGGCTCGACGACAGCGACGCGCTCGTCAGGTTGTCACCCCAGTCGACCTCGACCTTCTGCGCGCCCGCGTTGGCATTGTTAACCCAGGTGGCCTGCCAGGTGCTCGAGCTTTGCTGTTCGTAGTAATCCACCCCGTTGAGCGATGAGATATCGGCCGGGTTGAAGTATGGGAACGGGTCGGTGATGTCGGTGGCCGTGGGCCGCAGGCCGGTCGCCAGATCCTTGTAATCGGTTCCGGTGATCACGCCGCCCAGGACGCCCACGCCGTCAGCAAACACCAGCGGTACGGACAGGTTGTTGCCGAAACCGGTTTCGCCACTGCCACCGCCGGTGGGCGGTCCCTTCGGCGTCGCCGAGACTTCAGCCGAAGGCGGGCCTTCACCCCCTGCCGTGCTGGCGGTCACCACGTAGTAGTACGTGGTCTGGCCCGCCGGCACCAAGTCGATGTACGGCGATACGGCATTCAGCTTGACCGTCTTCTCGACGCTAGGAACGATGCCCGGCGTCGTGCTGCGATACACAGTGTAGGAAACCACCGGATCAGGCGACGTCGGCGGCGACCACGCCAGCGTGACCGACTTCGTCGTCTCGGGCGTGGCGATGGCCGACACACCCTGCGGCGCGCTCGGAACCGGCACCTGCGGCGTGGCCGAAGCCTGCGCCGATTCGACACTCTCGCCACCGGCACCGACGGACGTAACCACGTAGTAGTAGGTCGTGCCGTTGGTCAAACCCGTGTGGAGGAACGGTGCCGTCGCGCTGGCCACCTTCGTTCCAGTGGCCTTGGTCACGCCTGCGGTCGTTGACCAGTACAGGTTGTAGGACGTGGCTCCGAGGACGTCGCTATCCCAGTCGATCGTGACCTGGGCGTTGCCCGACACCGCGGACACCGAGGTCGGCGCAGCTGGTGCCAGCGACGCAGACGCCTCGGCCGAAAGCGCACTTTCGCCACCGGCGTTCACCGCCGTGACGACGTAGTAGTACGTTTGTCCGCTAGCCAGCCCCGTCTGTACGAAGGGCGTCTTCGCATCGGCCACCTTGATGCCGGTGGCCGGGGTCACGCCGGGCGTGGTCGACCAGTAGAGGCTGTACGACGTGGCCCCCAGGACGGTGGCGTCCCAGCTCACGGTCACGTCCGTCGCACCCGCCACGGCCGAAACTGCCAGCGGTGCATTAGGCGCCAGCGTCGCCGAAGCTTCCGCCGATGCCTTGCTCTCACCGTCGCCGTTGACGCCTGTGACCACGTAGTAGTACGTCAAGCCATTGGTCAGGCCGGTTTGAACATAGGGCGAGGCAACCGCCTCGATCTTCGTTCCCGAGAGCTTCGTGACGCCGGCCGTGGTGGACCAGTACAAGTTGTACGTATCCGCCCCGGATGCCTCAACCCAGCCCAGCGAGACCTCTGCATTGCCCGCCGTCGCCGTGAGCAGTGTCGGAGCATCTGGCGGGTCGTCATCGCTGCCGCCGCAAGCGGACAGCAAGCCGAGCGTCATCACAGCGATGACACCCCAGATCGAAAGATTCTTCGATCGCGTTAACAGTTTTTCGAACATATCCTGCCTTCCTTCCGATGTGTTCGCATTCGTTGAATTACCCACCACTAATATTTCATGAGCACTGGCTGGCCCGATTGAGCGTGCTCAATGGAAGCACCATGAGCCTCCGGCAAAGTGAGTCGTGCGGTCGCCCCTGTTGAAAGGTGGGGTTGAGCGGTAGCTGTTTGGCTTGCCAGGCGCGGCCTCTCGACGAGAAGGAATGCGAGGCGCTCGGCCTCAGATGGTCAGCGGGTCCACGTCCACGGCCCAGCGCAGCACGGCCTTGTGGGTCGAGCGCAAGACCTGCAGCTGCGGCAGCCACAGCACCAGCAGGCGCTGCAGGGCCGCGCGCGAACCGGACTCGACGAGCATCTGCACACGCTCGACGTTGGCCACCCGCGACACCGGCGGCGGCACGGGCGGATAGAGGCGCACCTGCTCGTGGCCCTGCAGCTGCGCCGCGAGTTGCGCCGCCTCGCGCAGGAACGCGGCTGCGGCCTCGGCGCTGCGCGCCTCGGCACGCAACAGCGCCAGGCTCGCGAACGGCGGCAACCCGGCCGCGCGCCGCTCCTGCAGCTGGCCGCGCGCGAAGGCGTCGAAGTCGTGGGCCTTCAGCGCGGCATACAGCGGGTGGCGCGGGTGCCAGGTCTGGACCCACATCTCGCTGCGCGCGGCCTGGGCGGCGTCGCGCCCGGCGCGGCCCGCCGCCTGCATCAGCAACGCGAACAGCCGTTCGGCGGCGCGGAAGTCGCTGGCGAACAGCGCGGCATCCGGGTTCACCGCGGCCACCAGCGTCACGCCACGGAAGTCGTGGCCCTTGGCGATCATTTGCGTGCCCACCAGCACGTCCACCTCGCCGGCGTGCACCGCAGTCAATCGCGCCTGCAGCGCGCCCTTGGCACGGGTGCTGTCGGCGTCGATGCGCCCGACACGTGCCGTGGGCAGCAACTGCGCGATCTGCTCTTCCAGCCGCTCGGTACCGCGGCCGATGGGCGCGATGTCCAGGTTGCCGCAGTCCGGGCAGGCGCGCGGCACGCGCTCGCTGAAGCCGCAATGGTGGCAGCGCAGCGTGCGGTCGCCCTTGTGGAAGACGCGCCAGGCGCTGCAATGGGGGCAGCCGCTCTTCCAGCCGCAGGCGCCGCAAAACAGCACCGGCGCATAGCCACGGCGGTTGAGCAGCAACAGGCTCTGCTCGCCGCGCGCGATGCGCTGCTCGATGGCCTGTTGCAGCGCCGGCGCCAGCGCGCTGGGTGCGGCACCGCCGGCCGGGCGCGGCAGGGCCGTCATGTCGAGCAGGCGCACCGCAGGCAAGGCCCCGCCGCCGATACGTTGCGCAAGGCGCAGCCGGCGGTAGCGGCCCTGCTCGGCATGCGACCAGCTCTCCAGAGAAGGGGTGGCCGAGCCCAGCAGCACCGGCACACCTTCGACCCGGCCGCGGTAGACCGCCAGGTCGCGCGCCGAATAGCGCGCCCCCTCCTGCTGCTTGAAGGACGAGTCGTGCTCCTCGTCGACGACGATCAGGCCCAGCCGCGGCATCGATGCAAACACTGCCAGGCGCGTGCCCAGCACCAGGTCCGCCAGCCCCAGGTGGGCCAGCAGCCAGTGGCGCAGGCGCTGCGCGGGCGTCAGTGCGCTGTGCAGCGAGACCAGCCGTCGGCCGGCAAAACGCTCGGCAAAGCGGGCCTCCAGCTGCGGCGTGAGGTTGATCTCCGGCACCAGGACCAGCACCTGCCGCTCCTGTTGCAGCGCCCGTGCCGCGCTGCGCAGGTAGACCTCGGTCTTGCCGCTGCCGGTGACGCCCTGCAGCAAGGTGGGCCGGGTGTCGCCCGCCGGCAACGCTGCCAGCTGCTCGACCGCGGCCGCCTGCTCGTCGCTCAGGTCCGGCAGCGCCACGCCCTCGCCAGTAGCCGGCGGCGCGGGGCTGCGCTTCAACCACTCGAGGCGGCGTGCCATCTGCGCGTCGTCCAGCTTGCGCAGTTCCGGCGGCAGCACCGACAGGGCCACTTCGCCGATGCTGCGCTGGTAGTAGCCAGCGCAGAACTCCACCAGCTGCATCCAGGCCGGGCCCAGCGGCACCAGGCTGGGCATGCCCGACTGCACTGCGCGCAGCTGCGGGGCATCGGCGCTGTCGCCCAGCCGCCGGCGCCAGACCAGGCCGGTCACGCTGCGCCGCCCCAACGGCACCTGCACCAGGCTGCCCGGCGGCAGCGGCGGTTCGCACAGATAGTCCAGCGTGGCGTTCAGGCCGGCGTGTTGCGGCGCATCCACGACCACCGGCACCACCGCGGATTGACTCATGGCGCCAGCAGCCTCAGTTGCGCGACAAAGCTCGGATTCATGCGAGGAACAGCGCCTAAGTCAATGATTGAAAAGCGCTTTTGGCTCTGTCCACAAATCTTGTGGATAACTTTGTGGGCAAGCTGGGCCATCCGCACCCAAGTTCTTGATTCTCGGTACATCCGGCGGCGCTGCTCGTTTTCTCGGCAGCGAGTCCTTCTGAACAAAATCAAGGACTTAGCAGCCAGCAGGCCAAGTCCGGATGGTTTGTCGGCAGCTTGCGCAACATTTGCGCTGCAGCATGATTTTTGGGGATAAGTCAACTCCTGAGCGCTCACTTACCGGCATGCGAAGCCAGCACAAGCGTCACGTGCGGCGTCATCGGGACGGCTGCAAAAGGCTCGTCTGCCGCGACCATGGTTCATGCACCCGGCCGGCGCGAACCCGGGTGCGCAATGTCTAGCGCACGGCCGCGCGCTGGCTGCGCGAATGGCTGTGCACGGCGTCCACCAGAGCTGCCACATGCTCAGGCGGGGTGTGCTGGCTGATGCCATGGCCGAGGTTGAAGACATGGCCGTCCCAGCGGCCATCGGCACGTTGCGGCGGGCCGAAGCTGTCAAGCGTGGCGATGGCCTGTTCGCGCACCACCTGCGGCGGCGCGAACAGCACGTTCGGGTCGAGGTTGCCTTGCAGCGCGACGCGGTCGCCGACACTGGCGCGTGCCGTGCCGAGGTTGACCGTCCAGTCCAACCCGACCACGTCCGCACCGATGCCGGCGATCTGCTGCAGCCAGGGCCCGCCACCCTTGGTGAAGACGATGCAGGGCACGCGTTGGCCCCCGTGCTCGCGCTTCAGGGCGTTCACCACCCGCTGGGTGTAGTGCAGGCTGAAGCGCTGGAAGGCGCCGTCGGCGAGCACGCCGCCCCAGGAGTCGAAGACCATCACCGCCTGCGCGCCGGCGTCGATCTGCGCGTTCAGGTACGCCGCCACCGCCTGGGCATTGATGTCCAGGATGCGGTGCATCAGGTCGGGGCGCGCGTACATCAGCGTCTTGACCAGCCGGTAGTCGTCGGAGCCGCCACCTTCGACCATGTAGCAGGCCAGCGTCCACGGGCTGCCCGAAAAGCCGATCAGCGGCACGCGCCCGGCCAGCGCCTTGCGGATCGAGGCGACCGCATCGAAGACATAGCGCAGCTTGTCCATGTCCGGCACGGCCAGTCGCGCCACTGCCGCCTCGTCGCGCAGCGGGTGCGCGAAGCGCGGGCCTTCGCCTAGCTCGAAGCTCAGGCCCAGGCCCATGGCATCCGGCACGGTGAGGATGTCGGAGAACAGGATCGCGGCGTCCAGCGCGTAGCGCTCCAGCGGCTGCAGTGTCACTTCGGTGGCGTACTGCGGGTTCGTCGCCAGGCCCATGAAGCTGCCAGCGCGCTCGCGCGTGGCCTTGTATTCGGGCAGGTAGCGGCCGGCCTGGCGCATCAGCCACACCGGCGTGTAGTCGGTGGGTTGGCGCAGGCAGGCGCGCAGGAAGGTGTCGTTGAGCAGCGGTGCGAACATGCCCGATTATCCCGCCGGCCTGGCGCGCCCCGGCGCACCCGTACCGCGGGTTTTCGCGGACTCACCAGCGCTGTGCGGGCAGCCGGGCCTGCGGCAAGGGGTCGCCCGCCAGCCATGCGGACAGCAGCGCGCCGCCGTCGGTGGAATACGCCGCCTGCCACAGCAGCTCGGGCGGCAGCACGCGCGTCGCCGGAGCGGCATGCGGCAGCCGCCAGGCCAGTTCCGCCGCCAGTTCGGCCAGGCGCAGCGCACGCACCGGCTGTTCGCGCTGAGGCACCATCCAGGCCAGCTGCGACAGCCAGCCAGCTGCCAGACGCTGCGCCCAGCCGCCTGCCGCGCTGCCGGAGGCGGCCTGTGCCGCGCGCACGAACACGAGGTGCTCAAAGCCGAGCGCCGCAACGCGGCCTTCGTCGAGCGTGGCCAGGCCGGCCTTCAACGCCTGAGGCAGCAGCGCCGGTGCGTGCGGCACCAGCACCATCAACCGGCGCACGCCGCCGGCACGCAGTTGCGTCGCCAGCTCCGCCAACTGCTGCGGCTCAGGCTGCATGAAGGCCTCGTCACGGCCGTTGCTGCGCCGCGCCCGCTCGAAGACGATGACGGCACTGTCGGCTTTCAGCGGCCCGGCCAGTGCAGCCTGCGGCACCGGCTCGAAGCCGCGCAGTGCCGAGGCCAGTTCCTTGGCCACCAGCGCCTGCACGCGGCCGAAGCGGGCGCACGCCAGCGCGCGAGCCAGCAGCGCCGAGCCGAGCACGCCACCCCCGCCGACAACCAGCAGCACGTCGGCACGCGCTGCGGTCGTGCGCGGGGCCGAAGCGGCTCCGCGCAGCGCCTGCGTCAACCTGTCCATGGCCCGCACTGTACGCAGTGGGCCCGAGCTGCGAACACCGCGTGCGCGGTACCCGTCGGCAAAAGCCGAGTTAGCATTCGGCCCCTGATTTGCAAAGGATGCCGCATGAACATCTCCCGACGCTTCGCTTCGCTGCTGGCCCTGCTGACACCACTGCTGCTCGCCGGCTGCGGCTACAACGACTTCCAACGCCTGGACGAGCAGGTCAAGGCCGCGTGGGCGGAGGTACTGAACCAGTACCAGCGCCGCGCCGACCTGATCCCCAACATCGTCAGCACCGTCAAGGGCGAAGCCAACTTCGAGCAGGAGACCTTGACCAAGGTGATCGAGGCCCGCGCCAAGGCCACCAGCATCCAGGCCACGCCGGAGCTGATCAACAACCCCGAGGCCTTCCAGAAGTTCCAGGCTGCACAGGGCGAGTTGAGCAGCGCGCTGAGCCGGCTGATGGTGACGGTGGAGCGCTACCCCGAACTGAAGGCCAATGCCGCCTTCCAGGACCTGCGCGTGCAGCTCGAAGGCACCGAGAACCGCATCACCGTGGCGCGCAACCGCTACATCAAGGCGGTGAACGACTTCAACGTGCTGGCACGCAGCTTCCCCACCAACCTGACGGCGATGATCTTCAGCTACCCGGTCAAGCCCAACTTCACGGTGCAGAACGAGGCGGCGATCAGCGCGCCACCGGCCGTCAACTTCGACAAGGCCGCGGCACCGGCCGCTGCCGCATCGAAGTAACGCGCAGCTGACAAAGCGCGCTGCGCCGATGCACACGCTGCGGCTGCTGCTGGCCGCCTGGCTGTGGGCCGCCCTGGGGGTGGCTGGGGCACAGGACGTGCTGCCGGTGCCGGCGCTGACGGCGCGCGTCATCGACCAGACCGGCACGCTCGACGCCGCGCAGCGTGGCGCGCTGGAGGCCAAGCTGGCCGCCTTCGAGCAGGCCTCGGGGCCGCAGATCGTGGTGCTGATGGTGCCGACCACGCAACCCGAGGACATCAGCTCCTACGCGCAGCGCGTCGCCGACAGCTGGAAGATCGGCCGGCGCGAGGTGGGCGACGGCCTGCTCATCGTGGTGGCCAAGAACGACCGGCGCGTGCGCATCGAAGTGGCCAAGGCGCTGGAAGGCGCGGTGCCCGACCTGGCGGCGCGGCAGATCATCGACCGCGCCATCACCCCGGCCTTCCGCGCGGGCGACTTCGCCGGCGGCCTGAGCGCTGCGGTCGACGCCCTGATGGCCCGCATCAAGGGCGAGGGACTGCCGCTGCCGGAGGCCCGCACGCCGCAAGGGCCGCAGGACGGTTCGTGGCAGGAACTGTTGATGTTCTTCTTCATCGCGGTGCCGGTGGTCGGCGGCATCCTCAGCAAGGTGCTGGGGCGCAGGCTCGGCGCACTGGTCACCGCCGGGGGCGCTGGCGCCGCGGCCTGGATCTTCAGCGCCAGCTTGCTGATTGCCGGCGTGGCCGCAGTGCTGACGATGCTGGTGGTCGGCGTCCTTGGCATCGGTGCGCTGCAACGCGGCATGGGTCGCCCGAGCCGCGGTGGCGGTCCGATCATCTGGGGCGGTGGTGGCGGCGGCTTCGGCGGGGGTGGCTTCGGTGGGGGTGGTGGCGGATTCGGCTCGGGTGGCGGCGGCGATTTCGGTGGCGGCGGCGCGTCGGGGGACTGGTAGATGAATCGGCTGCTGCGCATCCTGAAGCATCGCTGGTATGACGAGACCGACGCGCGGCGCAGGCTCGACGAGGCCTCGCTGACCCGGCTGCAGTCGCAGGTGCAGTTGAGCGAGAGCGCGCACCGCGGCGAGATCCGCGTGTGCATCGAGGCCGGGCTGCCACTGTCGTACCTGTGGCGCAACGCCACCGCGCGCGAACGCGCCCTGGCGATGTTCGGCAAGCTGCGCGTGTGGGACACCGAGCACAACAGCGGCGTGCTGATCTACCTGCTGATTGCCGAACGAGCCATCGAGATCGTCGCCGACCGGGGACTGAACAAGCATGTGTCGCCGCAGCAGTGGCAAGCGCTGACGCAGGGTATGGCAGCGGCATTCCAAGCCGGCCGCTTCGAGGAAGGACTGGTCTCGGCCATCGAGGCGGTCGATGTCCTGCTGAACCGGCACTTCCCCGTGGCATCCGGTGCCGCCAACCCCAACGAGCTACCGGACCGTCCGCTGCTGCGCTGAACCGGCGTGCTCTACTGGCTCTTGATCGGCTTGAGCGGCCCGCTGAAGCGCTCGCGCTTCAGCGGCGGCGGCAGCATCGGAAAGTCGACCAGCGCCTCGGGAAGCGCCGTGTCGGGCAGCTGGTCGAGCAGGTGGCGGATCAACGTCAGCCGGCCGCGCCGCTGGTCATTGAAATCGACCAGCGCCCACGGCGCATGGCGGGTGTGGGTGGCCTGCAGCATGTGGTCCCGCGCCCGGCCATAGGCCTCGTACTTGTCTCGCGCCTGCAAGTCCACCGGCGACAGCTTCCAGCGCTTGAGCGGATCGTTCAGCCGCTCGGCGAAGCGCTCTTCCTGCAGCGCCTGGTCGACGGTGAGCCAGTACTTGAACAGCAGCAGGCCGTCGTCGACCAGCAACTTCTCGAACACCGGCGCCTGGCGTAGGAAGCGCTCGGTCTGCTGCTCGCTGCAGTAGCCCATCACCGTCTCGACGCCGGCACGGTTGTACCAGCTGCGGTCGAACAGCACCAGTTCGCCGGCTGCCGGCAGGTACGGCACGTAGCGCTGGAAGTACCACTGCGTGCTTTCGCGCTCGTTCGGCTTGGGCAGCGCCACGGTCTTGCACACCCGCGGCGGCAGCGCATCGGCAATGGCCGAGATGGCGCCACCCTTGCCCGCGGTATCGCGGCCCTCGATGAGCACCAGCAGTCGCTTGCCGGTGTGCTGCAGCCAACGCGCCAGTTGGTTAAGCTCGATCTGCAATTGCTCCAGCCGGGCCTCGTAGTCGGCCCGGCCGAGCTTGTCCTTGTCGTCCTTGGGCTTGCGGTCCTTCTTGTCGGCCATGGGGATTTGCTCTCTGCGTGAGGGCCGCAGTGTCCACGGCATCGGCAAGGAAGGCAACAGGCCCGCGCAGCTTGCACCGCGCGGGCCTGTGTCCGACTGCGAGGACGGCTACTTCTTGCGGAACTTGCGCAGTGCGGCAATCTGCGCCGCCATGGCTGCGAACTCGCCTTGCGCCTTGGCGAAGTCGATGTCGCTCTTGGCGTTCTTCATCGATTCCTCGGCCTGCTTGCGTGCTTCCAAGGCCTTCGCTTCATCCAGGTCGTGGCCCCGGATCGCGGTGTCGGCCAGCACGGTGACCGTGCCGGGCTGCACCTCCAGGATGCCGCCGGCGACGAAGACGAATTCCTCCTCGTCGTTGTCGGCGCGGATGATGCGCACCGCACCGGGCTTGATGCGCGTGATCAGCGGCGTGTGGCGCGGGTAGATGCCGAGTTCGCCCATCTCGCCGGGCAGGGCGACGAACTTCGCCTCGCCGGAGAAGATGCTCTCCTCGGCGGACACCACATCGACTTGCAGCGTGGCCATGGTCAAATTTCCTTCGGCTCTTACAAGCGCTTACTGAATGGTCTTCGCCTTGGCGATGGCCTCGTCGATGGTGCCGACCATGTAGAAGGCCTGCTCGGGCAGTGCGTCGCACTCGCCGTTGACGATCATCTTGAAGCCGCGGATGGTTTCCTTCAGCGGCACGTACTTGCCGGCCGTGCCGGTGAAGACTTCGGCCACGTGGAAGGGCTGGCTCAGGAACCGCTGGATCTTGCGCGCGCGCGCCACGGCCAGCTTGTCCTCGGGCGCCAGTTCGTCCATGCCCAGGATGGCGATGATGTCGCGCAGTTCCTTGTAGCGTTGCAGCGTGCCCTGCACCGCCCGCGCCGTGTTGTAGTGCTCTTCACCGACGACCAGCGGGTCGAGCTGGCGGCTGGTGGAGTCCAGCGGGTCCACCGCGGGGTAGATGCCCAGCGAGGCGATGTCGCGCGACAGCACCACGGTGGAGTCCAGGTGAGCGAAGGTGGTGGCTGGCGACGGGTCGGTCAGGTCGTCCGCCGGCACGTACACGGCCTGGATCGAGGTGATCGAGCCCACCTTGGTCGAGGTGATTCGCTCCTGCAGGCGGCCCATTTCCTCGGCCAGCGTCGGCTGGTAGCCGACCGCGGACGGCATGCGACCCAGCAGCGCCGAGACTTCGGTGCCGGCCAGCGTGTAGCGGTAGATGTTGTCGACGAAGAAGAGCACGTCCTTGCCTTCGTCGCGGAAGGACTCGGCGATGGTCAGGCCGGTCAGCGCCACGCGCAGGCGGTTGCCCGGCGGCTCGTTCATCTGGCCGTAGACCATGGCCACCTTCGACTCGCCCAGGTTGTCGCTGTTGACGACGCCCGACTCCATCATCTCGTGATAGAAGTCGTTGCCCTCGCGAGTGCGCTCACCCACGCCAGCAAACACCGACAGGCCCGAGTGCGCCTTGGCGATGTTGTTGATCAGCTCCATCATGTTCACGGTCTTGCCGACACCGGCGCCGCCGAACAGGCCGACCTTGCCGCCCTTGGCGAAAGGACACATCAGGTCGATCACCTTGATGCCGGTCTCTAGCAGGTCCTGCGACGGGCTGAGCTCGTCGTAGCTCGGCGGCTTGCGGTGGATCGAGGCAGTCAGTTCCTGACCCACCGGGCCGCGCTCGTCGATCGGCTTGCCCAGCACGTCCATGATGCGGCCCAGCGTCGAGCGGCCTACCGGCACGGTGATCGGGTTGCCGGTGTTCGACACCATCAGTCCGCGGCGCAGGCCGTCGGACGAACCCAGCGCGATCGTGCGCACCACGCCGTCGCCCAACTGCTGCTGCACTTCGAGCGTCAACTCCGTACCTTCGAGCTTGAGCGCGTCGTAGACCTTGGGCATGGCACTGCGCGGGAACTCGACGTCCACCACCGCGCCGATGCACTGGACGATCTTGCCGGCCGCTTGAACTTCAGACATTTTTGCTTCCTTCGAGATGCGTGAATCTTGGGTTGTCAGACCGCGGCCGCGCCGGCCACGATCTCCGACAGTTCCTTGGTGATGGCCGCCTGCCGCGTCTTGTTGTAGATCAGCTTGAGCTCGCCGATGACGTTGCCGGCGTTGTCGGTGGCGGACTTCATCGCCACCATGCGCGCCGATTGCTCCGAGGCCAGGTTCTCCGCCGTGGCCTGGTAGACCAGCGCCTCGACGTAGCGCAACACCAGCTCGTCGATGACCGCGGGGGCGTTGGGCTCGTAGATGTAGTCCCAGCCGTGCGTTCTGCCGTTCGCGGCAGCACCTTCGGCCATGCTCTCGTTGGACAGCGGCAGCAACTGCTGCACCACCGGCTCCTGGCGCATGGTGTTGATGAAGCGCGTGTAGCACAGGTACACCGCGTTCAGCCGCCCCGCGGCATAGGCATCGAGCAGCACCTTCACCGGGCCGACCAGCTTGTCCAGGTGCGGCTTGTCGCCCAGCTGGATGGCGTGCGAGACGATCTTCGCACCGATGCGGTTGAGGAAGCCGAAGCCCTTGTTGCCGATGGCCACGGCCTCGACCTTGATGCCCTGGGCTTCCAGTTCCCTGAGCTTGGCGGTGACGACGCGCAGCACGTTGGTGTTCAGGCCACCGCACAGACCCTTGTCGGTGGTGACGACGATGACGCCCGCCAGCTTGGCCTGCTCATGCTTGAGCATGAACGGGTGCTTGTACTCGGGCGTGGCCATCGACAGGTTGGCTGCCAGGTCGCGGATCTTGCTCGCATAGGGCCGCGCCGCGCGCATGCGCTCCTGCGCCTTGCGCATCTTCGACGCGGCGACCATCTCCATGGCCTTGGTGATCTTCTTGGTGTTCTCGACACTCTTGATCTTGCCGCGTATCTCTTTACCAGCAGCCATTAGCAGGCTCCCAATCCAACGGCGCGGCCGCAGCCTGCACCGGCAGTGATCAACTCAAGCGGCCACCGCAGAACCGGCTTTGCCGGGCTGCAGGTGGCGCCCCCCTGGGGGGGAGCGCCGAAGGCGCTACGGGGGGGGTTCATATCAGGCGAAGGACTTCTTGAAGGCCTCGATCGCGGCCGTCAACTCAGCCTCGGACTCCTTGTCGAGCTGCTTGCTGTCGTCGAGCTTCTTCAGCAGCGCGGCATGGCTGGTCTTCAGGTGGGTGTGCAGGCCGTGCTCGAAGTCGAGCACCTTCTTCACATCGACCTCGTCGAGGAAGCCCTTGTTGACGGCGAAGATCGACGCGCCCATCAGGCTGATCGGCAGCGGCGCGTACTGTGACTGCTTCAGCAGCTCCGTGACGCGTGCACCACGGTCCAGCTGCTTCTTGGTCGCGGCATCGAGGTCGCTCGCGAACTGCGCAAACGCGGCCAGCTCGCGATACTGGGCCAGGTCGGTACGGATACCGCCGGACAGGCCCTTGATCAGCTTGGTCTGGGCCGCCGAGCCCACGCGCGACACCGAGATGCCGGCGTTGATGGCGGGCCGGATGCCGGCGTTGAACAGGCTGGTCTCCAGGAAGATCTGGCCGTCGGTGATCGAGATCACGTTGGTCGGCACGAAGGCCGAGACGTCGCCGGCCTGTGTCTCGATGATCGGCAGTGCGGTCAGCGAGCCGGTCTTGCCCTTCACTTCGCCCTTGGTGAAGGCCTCGACATAGTCGGCGTTGACGCGCGCGGCACGCTCGAGCAGGCGGCTGTGCAGGTAGAACACGTCGCCGGGGTAGGCTTCGCGGCCCGGCGGGCGGCGCAGCAGCAGCGACACTTGACGGTAGGCCACGGCCTGCTTGGACAGGTCGTCGTAGATGATCAGTGCGTCCTGGCCGCGGTCGCGGAAGTACTCGCCCATGGTGCAGCCGGAATAGGCCGACACGTACTGCATCGCCGCGCTTTCCGCGGCGGAGGCCGCAACGACGATGGTGTATTCCATCGCGCCGTTGGCCTCGAGCGCGCGCACCACGTTCTTGATCGACGACGCCTTCTGGCCGATGGCGACGTACACGCAGGTCATGTCCTGACCCTTCTGGTTGATGATCGTGTCGATCGCCACCGCGGTCTTGCCGGTCTGGCGGTCGCCGATGATCAGCTCGCGCTGGCCGCGGCCGATCGGCACCATCGAGTCGATCGACTTCAACCCGGTCTGCACCGGCTGGCTCACCGACTGGCGCGCGATCACGCCCGGGGCGACCTTCTCGATCACGTCGGTCATCTTGGCGTTGATCGGACCCTTGCCGTCGATCGGCTGGCCCAGCGCGTTGACCACGCGGCCCTTCAGCTCGGGGCCCACCGGCACTTCCAGGATGCGGCCGGTGCACTTGACCGTGTCGCCTTCGGAGATGTGCTCGTACTCGCCCAGGATGACCGAGCCGACCGAGTCACGCTCGAGGTTCAACGCCAGGCCGTAGGTCGGCTGGCCGTCCGCCGTGGCCGGGAACTCGAGCATTTCGCCCTGCATCGCGTCGGACAGGCCGTGGATGCGCACGATGCCGTCGGTCACCGACACCACGGTGCCTTGGTTGCGGATGTCGGCCGAGACGCCAAGGCCTTCGATGCGGCTCTTGATCAGTTCGGAAATTTCTGCGGGATTCAGTTGCATGACTTTTCTCCAGTAGACGCTGGCTGCGGCCCTGCAGGCCCTAGGCCGTCAGCGCTGCTCTCATTTGTTCAAGACGGGCACGCACCGAGGTATCCAGCACCTCATCGCCTACCACGACGCGAATGCCGCCGATCAGCTCGGGCTCGACCACGACATGGGCGTTGAGCTTGCGCTTGAAGCGCTTTTCCAGCACGGCCACCACCTCGGGCAGCTGCGCCGGCTCGATCGGGAAGGCGCTGTGGATGGCGGCATCCGACACCCCGCTGCTGGCATTCACCAGCGCATGGAACTGCGCGGCGATCTCGGGCAGCACGGCCAGGCGGCCGTTGTCGACCACCGCGGCCAGCAGGTTCTTCGCGGCATCGGACAGCGGCGTGCCAACCACCGAACTGATCAGCCCGAGGACCTGCGGCGCCTCGATCCGGGGGTCGTCGGCAAAGTGCAGCAGCTGCGGATTGCCGGCCACGTCCGCCAGCGCCTGCACCTGCCCGGCCAACGCCGCGCGGTCGGTGCTCGAAGCCTTGAACAGTGCCTCGGCGTAGGGGCGGGCAATGGTTGCGATCTCGGCCATGTCAGTGTCCTGATGCGGGGGCCGCGATCACAGTTCGGCCTTCAGGCGGTTCAACAGCTCGGCATGAACGCCGGCGTTGACCTCGCGCTTCAGGATCGACTCGGCGCCCTTGACGGCCAGCGCGGCCACCTGCTCGCGCAAGGCTTCGCGCGCCTTGGTCGCTTCCTGCTCGGCCTCGGCCTTGGCGGCGGCGATGATCTTGGCACCTTCCTGGCTGGCGCGGCCCTTGGCTTCCTCGACCATCGACTGCGCCAGGCGCTCGGCATCGGCCAGGCGCTGGGCGGCGTCGTTGCGGGCTGCGGACAGCTGCTCCTCGACGCGCTTGTTGGCGTTGGACAACTCGGCCTTGGCCTTGTCGGCCGCCGACAGGCCGTCGGCGATCTTCTTCGCACGCTCGTCGAGTGCGGCCGTGATCGGCGGCCAGACGAACTTCATCGTGAACCAAACCAGGATCGCGAAGACGATCATCTGGATGATCAGTGTGGCGTTGATGCTCACTGCTGTGACCTCGTCATGGGGTGACCTTCAGGCGACGGTCGCTTCACCGCCGCCTGCCGGACCGAAGCAATGGAATTACTTCGGCAGGTTGGCGATCTGCGCCAGGAACGGGTTGGCCGTGGCGAACCACAGCGCGATACCGGTGCCGATGATGAAGGCCGCGTCGATCAGGCCGGCCAGCAGGAACATCTTGGTCTGCAGCTCGCCCATCAGTTCGGGCTGACGGCCGGCGGACTCGAGGTACTTGCCACCCATGATGCCGATGCCGATACAAGCACCGACGGCACCCAGACCGATGATCAGGCCAGCGGCGAGGGCGACAAAGCTGATGACTTCCATTTATTTGCTCCTGGTTTGGAAGGTGAGTGAAAGAAGGTGAACGGGACGAACAGGAAAAGCCGTGCTGCCGGCGCGCTCAGTGCGCGTCGTGCGCCTGGCCCACGTAGACCAGCGTCAGCATCATGAAGACGAAGGCCTGCAACGTGATGATCAGGATGTGGAAGATGGCCCACACCGTGCCGGCGATGACATGGCCGATGGCCAGCGCGATGCCGGTGGCCGAGAACACGAAGGCGCCGCCCATCAACGCGATCAGCATGAAGATCAACTCGCCAGCGTACATGTTGCCGAACAGTCGCATGCCGTGCGAGACGGTCTTGGCGATGAACTCGATGATCTGCATCAGGAAGTTCACCGGATACAGGAACCACTTGTCGCCGAACGGCGCCGAGAACAGTTCGTGCACCCAGCCGCCCAGGCCCTTGATCTTGACGTTGTAGTACAGGCAGATCAGCAGCACGCTCAGGCTCAGGCCCATCGTCACCGACAGGTCGGCGGTGGGCACCACACGCAGGTAGTCCTTGGCGCCGAGTGCCGGGCCGGCTTGGTGCCAGATGGCCGGCAGCAGGTCCACCGGCAGCAGGTCCATGGCATTCATCATGAAGATCCAGACGAACACCGTCAGCGCCAGCGGGGCCACCAGCTTGCGGCTTTGGGCGTTGTGCACGATGCCTTTGGCCTGGGAGTCCACCATCTCGACCAGCATTTCCACGGCGGCCTGGAAGCGCCCCGGCACGCCGGAGGTCGCCTTGCGCGCGGCCAGCCACAGCAACCAGCAGCCCAGCACGCCCAACGAGATGGAAAAGAACAGCGAGTCCATGTTCATGACCGACATGTCGACCACGCCGGTCTGCTTGCCGGTCTGCAGATGCTGCAGGTGGTGGACGATGTATTCGCCGGCCGTCGGCGCGTGGCTTGCTTGACCCTGGGCTGCCATGTGTTCAGGTTCCCGATTGCTGTTTTTTCGCAGGCCGGCGCCACAACAGCGCCAGCAGGTACACGTGCATGCAGACCACCAGACTCACCAGCAATGCCGGCCAGCTCAACGGCTGCACGATCTTCGGGGCCAACGCCAGCATCAGCACCGAGACCGCAATTTTCACCATCTCCCACAACATGAAGCTGACGGCGCTGGCGCCGGGCGACACGCTGCTGATCCGGCTGCTCATGCCGCGCGCCATCAAGGCGCCCGGCACCACCACCACCGCGGCGCCGTAAAGCGCCGAAGCAAACACCACGCGGTCACCTGACACCAGCCAGGCCAGTCCGGCCACCACACCACCCACCGCGGCCTGCGCCGCGACCACCCACCAGACCGGAACCTGGGGTTGCCTTTCCCGCAAGGCCTGGGCCTCGGCGCGGGTCAGGGGCTGGAATGCTGCCTCGTCCTGCTGGTCATGCCATGCGTCCGAATGAACTTGCCTTTCGGGCATGGAACTCCCACCACGTACGTGTTCAGCAAAGCCTTGGAATTATACGTGCTAACCCGCGGTGTCCTTCAAACCGGGGATGGGGCTTGCCATCAGGGCAGGCTCAGGTAGCGCTGCGCCAGGTCGGCAAAGGCCTGTCGCTCCAACGCGCCGACGCGGCGGCCAAGCTCGTCCTCGATCAATTCGGCCACCGGCTCGATCAGTTCGGCGGCGCGCGCCGCGTCCAGGAACAGCAGGCGCGAGCGGCGGGCCAGCACGTCTTCGATGCCGCGCGCCATCTCGTAGCGCAGCGCGAAGCGCACCATCGCTTCGCTCAGGCCGCCCTTGCCCGATTCGGCATCGCGCCACAGCCAACGCTCGGCCCCCGGCAGGCTGCGCAGCAACGCCGCCTCGCTGCCGTAGAGATGATCGCCGGGCGGCTCGCTGAGCGAGCGGCCCGGGGCCGCGCCGATCAGCGGCAGGTGCACTGTCACGCCGCCGGCCTTGCGCGGCAGCGCGCCGCTGGCCATGCAGCGGTCGAGCACGTCCTCGGCCATGGCGCGGTAGGTGGTCCACTTGCCCCCGGTCACCGTCACCAGCCCCGAGCGAGCGACGATCACCGTGTGCTCGCGCGACAGCGCCTTGGTGTTCTCCCCCTCCTCGTCCGGGGGCTTGACCAGCGGCCTGAGTCCGACCCAGACCGAGAGCACGTCGGCGCGCGTCGGCGCCTTCGACAGATAGCGCCCGGCCTCGCGCAGGATGAAATCCACCTCCTCGCGGAAGGGGCTGGGCTCGCGATCCAGGTCGTGGCGTGGCGTGTCGGTGGTGCCGAGGATCGTCTTGCCCAGCCAGGGCACGGCGAACAACACGCGGCCATCGCCGGTCTTCGGCACCATCAGCGCATGGGTGCCAGGCAAGAATGCACGGCCGACGATCAGGTGCACACCCTGGCTCGGCGCCACCATCGCCGGTTTCGGTGGGGCATCGGTATCGCGATCCATGTCGCGCACCGCGTCCACCCACACACCGGTGGCATTGACCACGCAGCGCGCCCGCAACTCGAAGCTCTCGCCGCTTTCGGCGTCGCGCGCGCGCAGGCCGCGCACCTTGCCGCCCTCACGCAGCAGGCCAGTCACCGCGACGTGGTTCAGCACCACCGCGCCACGCCCGATGGCGGTGCGCGCCAGCAGCACCGCCAGCCGCGCATCGTCGAACTGCCCGTCCCAGTACTTGATGCCGCCGACCAGCCCCTGCCGGCGCACCGTGGGCAGCAGTTCCCGGGTGCGGCCCGCCGACAGAATCTCCGTCGGCCCCAGGCTCTGGCGGCCGGCGAGCACGTCGTACATCTTCAGTCCGGCACCGTAGAAGGGCAGGTCCAGCAGGCGGTAGGCAGGCACGACGAAGGCCAGCCGCTGGGCCACCTGCGGCGCATTGGCCAGCAACGTGGTGCGCTCGTGCAGCGCCTCGTGCACCAGGCCGATGTCGCCCTGCGCCAGGTAGCGCACGCCGCCGTGCACCAGCTTCGTGGCGCGCGAGGAGGTGCCCTTGGCGATGTCCTCGCCTTCCAGCAGCAACACCGAGAATCCGCGCGCCGCGGCATCCAGCGCCACGCCGAGTCCGGTGGCGCCGCCGCCGATGACGGCCAGGTCCCATTCGCGCGGCTCGCGCAGCCGCGCCAGCAGCCGGCCGCGCTCGAACAGGTCGGGGCTCGTCGCGCTCATGGCAGCGCGAAGTTCACGGGCAAGCCCGCGACCTCCACGTCCAGCGCCAGCACGCAGCCGGCCAGCGGCTGCGCCGCCAGCTCGGCGGGCGGGCGGTTCTCGCGTGCGGTGGTGATGTACAGCGTCTTCAGGTCATGGCCGCCAAAGGCCGGCATGGTCGGGCAGCGCACCGGCAGGTGCACCTGGCGCAGGATCTCGCCTTCGGGCGACAGGCGCAGCACGCGCTGGCCGTCGTACATCGCCACCCAGTAACAGCCTTCGCTGTCGACTGCGGCGCCGTCGGGCCGGCCGAGGTAGTCGTCGCGCGGCTGGCCCGGCTCTTCAATCGGGAAGCGCACCAGCTCGCGGCGCCGCGACAGCTTGCCGTTGTCGGGGTCGAAGTCGAAGGCGTAGAGGATGCTGAACTGCGTGTCGGCCCAGTACATGACACGCCCGTCCGGGCTCCAGGCCAGACCGTTGCTGATCGACACGCCGTCGAAGCACTGCTTCAGCTCACCTCGCGCATAACACTGCATCGTGCCCTTGGCCGGCAACAAAGGCGTGCAGAGGGTGCCGACCCAGAAGCGCCCGCGTGCGTCGCACTTGCCGTCGTTGAAGCGCTGACTGGCCACCGGATAGGGCGCATCGAGCAGCTTGGTGCGCGCGCCGCTGGCCGGGTCGAAGCGCCACAGCCCGCTGCGCAGCGACATCAGCAGCCGGCCGTCGGGCATCGGCGCAATGGCCGAAGGCTCGGTCTCGAAGTCCCAGGCCAGGCGCTCGCCGGTGCGCGGGTCGAAGCGCAGCAACTGCTTGCCCGGAATGTCGCAGTAGTAAAGCACCTGCTCGCCGGGATGCCACAGCGGCGATTCGCCCAGCAGGCTGGGCGCCGGCACGGCCACGCGCAGGCCGGGCTCGGGGGTGCCCGCCTTCACAACACGCCTACGTCGAGCTGCATCCAGGCTTCGGCCGATTCGCCTGGGGCCACGCTCTTCAGGCCATGGGCCAGCGGGTTGGCCATGTGGATGGCGTTGGAGACATGGCTCACCGGCTCGACGCAGAAGTAGTCGCGGTGCTGAGGCGTGTAGACCACCAGCCGGTCGACCGAGGACTTCAGCTGCAGCGACATCTTCTCGTCGCGGATTCGCGCCGCGCCGCGCCAGCCGTCGAAGCAGTTGTCGTAGTCGAGGTGCATCACGTCACTGTCGATGCCGCCTTGCGCCACCTTGCGCACCGGCAGCTGCGCCGCGTCGCTGTCCCAGCGGCCGTCGAACTCGATGTGCAGCCGGCTGCGCGCGCGCTTGGGAAAGTAGGGGTGCCAGCCCAGGCCCACCGGCTGGGCCACGTCCGCCAGGTTGTCCAGCACCATCTGCACGCGCATCGCCTCGGGTGTCAGCGTGAAGTACTGACGCGCCTCGAAGGCGAAGGGCCAGTCGGCATCGCCGTCATGGCGCAAGCGCAGCACCACATCGAGCGCGCTGGACGAGACGATTTCCCAGGGCCGGCACCAGCCCACGCCGTGCAGCGAATGCGGGCTGTCGTCGAAGTTCGGCTGGGTGCTGTAGTCCACGCCCTTCCAGCGGAAGCGCCGATAGGCCAGGCGGTTGGAATAAGGCACCAGCGGGAAGCACCCCGACTGTCGGGCGCCCGCCAGGTCGGCCGGCTCGGTGCAGCGCAGCACCGGCAGATGGCGGTGCCACAGGCCGGCGATCGAGCCGCCCAGGTCGGGGCGCAGCGCCAGGCGCAACGCGCCTGCATGCAGTTCGAAATGGGGCGTGCTCATCGCGCTCCTGTGGGTTGGTGACCGGCCTCGGCGCGCGGGCGGCGCGGGTCAGGCCGCATCGGTCTGCGTGCCGGTCTGCAGCGAATGTACGTGCGGCGTGTCGGACATGCCGCGCAGCGACTTCACCGCAGCCAGCGCACCGCTCATCAACAGCCCCATGTCGGAGGCAATGGCCAGATAGTCGTAGCCCATGGCGCGGTATTGCGTCACAACCTCAGGCGTGGCGCCGATGGTGCCGACCGGCTTGCCCAAGCCCTTGCAGCGCCGCGCGGCATCGGCCATGGCCTGCATCACCGAAGGGTGGGTGAACTGGCCGACATGGCCCATGCTGGCCGACAGGTCAGCCGGGCCGATGAAGATCGCATCCACGCCGTCCACCGCGGCGATGGCCTCGAGCTGTGCCAACGCCTGCGGCGTCTCGAGCTGCACGATCACGCCCATGCCGCCGTCGGCCGACTTCAGGTAGTTGGGCACGGTGCCGAACTTCGAGGCCCGGCTCATGCCCGACATGCCACGCTGTCCCAGTGGCGGGTAGCGCGTGGCGGCGACAGCTCGCGCCGCCTCGGCGGCGTTCTGCACGAACGGAAACAACACCGTGGTGGCACCGGCATCGAGCACGCGCTTGACCATTACGGCGTCGTTCCAGGGCACGCGCACGACGCTCACCATCTTGGTGTTGCCCAGCGCCTGCAGCAGGTGCACCAGGCCCATCATGTCCAGCGGTGCGTGTTCCATGTCGACCACACCCCAGTCAAAGCCGGCACAACCCATGGCCTCGGCGACGATCGGGCTGGCCGAGCTGATCCAGGTGCCGATGGGCGGCTTGCTGCCGGCGGCGCGCATCAATTGCCGAAATGCGTTCATCGTGTCTCCCACAGTCGCCACCTGGGCGGCGGCAACGCCTGGCAGTCTACGGCCAAGCGCAGGCCCCGCCTGGCTACAGCTGCACCTTGAGGTAGTGCGCGCCGGGGATCGGGTTGTAGTAGTACGGCGCCACTTCCTCGAAGCCCAGGGTCGCGTAAAGCTCGCGCGCCGATTCCATCTCGTCCAGCGTGTCCAGCAGCATCACCGAATAACCGGCACCGGCAGCGCGGTCCATCAGCGCCTGGGCCAGCACCCGCCCCAGGCCGAAGCGGCGGAAGGCGCGGCGCACGAACAACCGCTTCATCTCGCAGGCATTGGCATGGTCCACGTCGGTCAGCAGCCGCATCGCGCCACAGCCGGCGAGCGCGTCATCGGCATAGGCCAGCAGCAGCGCGCCGCCGGGCGGTGCGTATTCGCCCGGCAGCCCGGCCAGCTCGGCCTCGAAGTTCTGAAAGCAAAGGTCCACCTGCAGGCTGGCGGCGTATTCGCGGAAGATCTCGCGCGCCGCATCCAGCAGCTCGGGGGTGTCAGCCTGCACCAGGCGGATCTGCACCGCGTTCATTCAGCCCCCCAGGCTGGCCACCCAGCCGACGCAGCCAGCACAGATCGCCGCCAGCAGCAATGCCAGCAGGCGGCTCGCGCCGTTGTCGCTGGCCGCCGGAGTGCCCAATGGCAAGGTCTTGTCGCCGACGATCATCGGCCGCACCAGGTTCTTCTTCTTGCCCAGCAGGTAGTACAGGATGGCAACGATGTGCAACGCCACCAGCGTCAGCAGGATCCACTGGCCATAGTCCTTGTGCCAATGCGTGGCCAGACTGGCGATGCGGCCGCTGACGAATCGGTTCAACGGCCCGACGTTGGCGATCTCGTCGTCGGCAACCAAGCCGCTGGCCACCTGCAGGGCCAGGAATCCGAGCAGGGCAAAGACCGAGAAACTGCCCAGCGGGTTGTGGCCCACGTCATGGTGTTCGTCAGCCCGCGACTGGCCGCGCAGGTAGCGCAACACTGTACCCGGCGCGTAGACGAAGCTGGAAAAGCGCGACCAGCGCCCGCCCACCATCCCCCACAGCACACGAAAGGCGATCAGCGCGAACACCAGGTAGCCGAAGCGGAAGTGCCAGGGCATCGCGTTGCCGCCGATCTTGGCGCTGACCACCGAGGCCACGATGGTCAGCGCCAGCACCCAATGGAAGGTGCGTGTCGGCAGATCCCACACGCGCACGGCGGTCAGGCGGGCATTGGCATCGCTCATGGTCTACAGGTCCGGAAGAAGGTTTCAGGCGCAACCATAGCGCGAAGTCGCGCTACGGGCTTTCCTGCCCGCGGGAAGCAAAAGCGGTGTCGCTGCGTACACTGCGCAGCGCTTGCAATCGGGGTTGTACTCCTGTGCATGCGCCCCGGCCCATCCAACCCACCATCCTCGGAGGAATCGAATGAAGCGTCTGTCCCTGACCGCCCTGGCCATTGCCGGCATCGTCACTGCCCTGCCCGCTGCGGCACAGTTTGCCAAGCCGGAAGATGCGGTCAAGTACCGCAAGGCCGCCTTCACGGTGATGGCCGCCCACTTCGGTCGTGTCGGCGCGATGGTCAACGGCCGCGCGCCGTTCGACGCCGCCGCGGCGCAGCAGAACCTTGAGATTGCCAACTCGATGGCCAAGCTGCCGTTCACCGCCTTCGGCCCCGGCACCGACACCGGCGACACCCGCGCCAAGCCCAACGTCTGGAGCGACAACGCCAAGTTCACGGCTGCAGCCACCAAGATGCAGGAGGAGATGGCCAAGCTCAACACGGCGGCCAAGTCCGGCAACCTGGACCAGATCAAGGCCGCCTTCGGCCCGGTCGGCGGCGCCTGCAAGGCCTGCCACGACGACTTCCGCAAAGAGTAAGGCCGCCGCGTCTGCACCAAGGGCCCGCCTTGGCGGGCCTTTTTCTTGGGCCGTCCTGCTGTTTCAGCCGTCGGCCGCCTCGGCAAAGCCGAGGATGACCCTGCGGGTCATCGCGCTCTTCTTCTCCAACCTTCGTGACGACCACGTTGCCGATCTGCGCGGTGTTCGCCACATGCGTGCCGCCGCAGGGCTGCAGGTCCACACCTTCGATCTCCAGCACGCGGATGCGTCCCTGGCCGCGCGGCGGCATCACGCTCATGCTGCGCACCAGCTGCGGGTTGGCGTCGAGCTCGACCTCGCTGATCCAGCGGTGGCGCACCGGGTGCGCCTCAGCCACCAGGCGGGCAATGCCGTCACTCAGTGCCTGCTTGTCCAGCGGCTCGTTCATGTGAAAGTCCAGCCGCGCATAAGCCGCGGTGATCGAGCAGCCGTTCACCGCATGCGGCACCAGCGCGCACAGCAGGTGTGTGGCGGTGTGGAAGCGCATGTGCGCGCGGCGCCGCGCCGCATCGATGCGCGCCGTCACCTCGCTGCCTGGCGCCAGGCCGGCCCAGTCCGTACCTTCGGCCAGCAGGTGCAGGATCTCGCCGGCCGCCTCGCCCTTGCGCGTGTCCACGACCGGCAGCACGCGGCCGTCGTCCAACTGCAGCGTGCCGGCATCTCCCGCCTGGCCACCACCTTGCGGATAGAACACCGTGCGGTCCAGGCGCACGCCCTGCGCATCGACGGCCAGCACACGGGCGCGGCATTCCAGCAGCGTGGCGTCGTCGCGGAACAGTTCTTCGGTCATCAGTACCGCTCGGCCGTTCCGAAGGTGCTGAGCGCCAACAGCGAGGACGCTGTTGGCGCTTGTAGGCGAAGAACAGTCCGCAGGGCCTTTTCTTTGTCCGACTCGCCCCCCTTGGGGGGCCGCGAACGAGGTGAGCTTGGGGGTCTCATCCCGCCATCATGCCGCAAGCACGCGGGCAAACACCGCGCGGTCGACATTGCCTCCCGTCAACGCCAGGCCCAGGCTGCGGCCGGCAAAGGCCTCCCGGCGCTGCAAGGCGGCGGCCAGCGGCGCGGCGCCTGCCCCTTCGGCCACGTTGTGGGTGTCACTGAAATAGATGCGCATGGCCTCGGCCACCTCGTCGTCGCTGACGGCGACGATGTCGTCGACCTCCTGCCGGATGATGTCCAGCGCGTCCGCGTCGGGCACCCGGCAGGCCATGCCGTCGGCCAGCTGGGTGCTCACCGCCGCCTCGACCAGGCGGCCGGCCTCGAAGGAGTCCTTGTAGGCGGTGGCATGCGCCGAAACCACACCGACGATGCGGCTGATCGCACCGGTGACCGCCCGTGCCGCGGCGCAGGCGCAGATGCCCGAGCCCTGGCCGATCGGCACCAGCACCACGTCGGGCTGCGCTTGCTCGAAGAACTCGATCCAGTAGCTGGCCACGCCACGCAGCAGGTCGCGGTGGAAGCTGGGCACCATTTGCAGGCTCAAGGCCTCGGCCAGCGCCGCGGCGTGTTCGCGTGCCTGCTGGAAGTCGTCGCCGTGCTCGATCAAGGTCGCGCCCAGCGCGCGCATGGCTGCGTTCTTCTCCACCGAGTTGCCATGCGGCACGACGATGGTCGCGGCCAAGCCGTGCAGCGCGGCGGCGCGGGCGATCGACTGCCCGTGGTTGCCGCGCGTGGCACTGATCAGACCGCGCGTGTGTGGCTCGCGGCGCAGCAGCTCGTGCAGGTAGACCGCGCCGCCACGCAGCTTGAAGGCGCCGAGCGCGGTGTGGTTCTCGTGCTTGACGAAGACGGTCGTGCCAAGCCGCTGTTCCAGCAGCGGCCAGCGGATCGTCGGCGTCGGCGGCATCTGCGAGCGCACGATCTGCAGGGCGCGAAGCAGATCGTCGCGCCCGGGCAGCAAGGAAGTGCTCATGTCAATCGTCGCTGCACAGTTGCACCTGGCCGCGCGGTGTGTCGAAGACGGCGCGCAGCGCCACGCCCTGGGCCGTGCAGCGCACGCCGTGCAGGCCCAGGGCCGTGACGACCGGGTGGGCCAGGCCGCCCAGGTCCAGCGAGCGCAGTGTCACGCCGCCGGCCGGCAGGTGCTCGCTGGGATGCATGCCCTGCCATTCGATCAGCGTCGGCAGCGCGCCGCCGCACAGCAGCTGGCCATCGGCACGCCCTGCAATGCGCCAGCGGAACAGCCCTTGCGGGCTGGCGCGCTCCGCGGCCACCGCCAGGCCGGCATCCAGGCCCTGCTCGCGCAGCGCGGCCAGCGTGTCGTCCAGCCGCGTGCTGCGCGCCACGATGTGCAGCAACCGCGGGCGCTCGCGCAGCCTGTCCAGCAGCCGCGGATCGCCCAGGCCGAACCAGCGTGGCCGGGTCGGCGGCGGTGCCTCGGGGTCGTGGGCGATGATCTCCAGGTAGGCCATCGGAAAGGCCGCGCTGCCGATGGCCAGCAGCCGGTTGTGCGTGCCCATGCTCACATGCTTGCCGCCGGCGGCGGGCGCCACGCCGAGCAGTTGCTCGCACCACGCCGCGCCCTGCTCCAGCGAGGCCGCGGCCACTACCAGGTGGTCGACCATAGCGCTCATAAGTTCACCTGCCCTTCGATGCACGGCGTGACCTGCCCGCCGACCCAGACCCGACCGTCCTGCGACTGCACGAACACTCGGCCGGCGCGGCCCAGCGCCGTGCCCTGCGCCGCCACGTAGTCGGGCGGCGCCAGGCCTTCGCCGATGAGCCACTGGGCCAGGCTGGCGTTCAGGCTGCCGGTGACCGGGTCTTCGTCGATGCCGACCTGCGCCGCGAAGGCGCGCACCTCGAAGTCGCTGTCCGCGCCGCGGCGCTGCGGCGCGATGACGCCGACCTTGGCCAGGCCCTTCAGCCGCGCGTGCTCAGGCTGCAGGCCGAGCACGGTGTCAGCGCTGTCGAGTAGCAGGCTCAGCCAGCGAGGCCCGTTGTCCAGATCGGCACTGGCGCGCACCCGGGCCAGGTCCAGGCCCAGCGCCTCGCACACGGCCGCCAGCAGTGGCGCGGGCACGGCTGCACGGCGCAGCACCGGTGCCTGGAAGGCCAGCCGGGCGCCCTCCTGCCGCACGGTCACGAGGCCGATGCCGCATTGCTGGACCACCGTGCCGGTGCGCTGCGGCCGGCCGCCGGCGGCCAGCCAGGCATGGCAGCTGCCCAGCGTGGGGTGGCCGGCGAAGGGCAGCTCGCCGCCCGGCGTGAAGATGCGCACGCGGTAGTCGGCAGCCTCATCGGCGGGCGGCAGCAGGAAGGTGGTCTCGGACAGATTGGTCCAGCGCGCGAAGGCGGCCATGCGCGCATCGTCCAGGCCCTGGGCGTCGTGCACCACGGCCAGCGGGTTGCCGCGCAGCGCTTCGGCCGCGAACACGTCCAGCTGGTCGAAGCGGCGGCTCATCGCCGAGCCTCGATGGCGGCAGCGAGCACGCGGCCGAGCGCGGCCACGCCCTGGTCGATCAGCGGTGGCGCCACGGTGACGAAGCTCAGTCGCAGCGTGTTCAGCCGCGGCGCATGGCAATAGAAGGGCGCGCCGGGCACGAAGGCCATGCCGGCCTCCACCGCCTTTGGCAACAGCGCCACGGCGTCCAGCCCATCGGGCAATTCGACCCAGAAGAACATGCCACCAGCCGGCACGTTGAAGCGGCAGCCGGCCGGCAGGTGCTTGTCGAGCGCGGCGCGCATGGCGTCGCGCTGCGCCCTGTAGCGCGCGCGCACCTGCGGCAGGTGGGTGTTTAGGAAGCCGTTGCGGATGACCTCGTGCGCCACGCGCTGGTTGAAGCCGGGCGTGTGCAGGTCAGCCGCCTGCTTGGCCTGCAGCAGCTTCGGGTACAGCGCCGGCGGCGCCACCAGGTAGCCCAGGCGCAGTCCGGGCGCCAGCACCTTGGAAAAGGAGCCGAGGTAGATGCCACCCTCGCCCGCCGTGGCGCTGATCGGCGGCGGCGGCGGGGCATCGAACCACAGGTCGCCGTAGGGGTTGTCCTCGACCAGCGGCAGGCCGGCCCGCGCCGCGGCCTGTGCCACCTCGACGCGCCGCGCCGCGCCCATGCTGCGTCCGCTGGGGTTCTGGAAGTTGGGCAGCAGGTAGAGGAAACGCGCGCCGGCCGCCGCCGCCAGGGCCTCGGCCCGCGGACCCTGCCCGTCGCAGTCCACCGCCACGAACTCCGGCTCGTAGGGCGCGAAGGCCTGCAGCGCGCCCAGGTAGGTGGGCGCTTCCACCGCCACGCGGCTGCCGGCGTCGATCAGCACCTTGCCCACCAGGTCCAGCCCCTGCTGCGAGCCGGTGGTGATCAGCACCTGCCCGGACTGCGCGTTCAAGCCCTGCTCGCCCAGCTGCGCCGCCACCCACTCGCGCAGCGGGCCGTAGCCTTCACTGGCGGCGTACTGCAGCGCCTCACTTGGTGAGTCGGCCAGCACGCGCTGGCAGGCCTCGCGCATGGCCTGAACCGGGAAACTCTCCGGCGCCGGCAGTCCGCCGGCCAGCGAGATGATGCCGGGCTTCTCGGTGATCTTCAGGATCTCGCGGATCACCGACGGTTCGAGCCGCTCGGCGCGACGCGCCAGTTGCCAATGCGAGGGTGTGGACATGCGATTCTCCGAAGAGGCGTGAAATGGATCAGCGCCGACCCGGCGTCGGCGCGCGCACCGGCATCCTGCGCCCGAGGAAGACGGTGCCGATCACCGCCAGCGAAAAAAGCAGTGTCACCGGATCCAGGCGTTCGCCCAGGATCGGCACGGCGAACAGCAGCGCCAGAAAGGGCTGCAGAAGCTGCACCTGGCTGACCCGCACCGTTCCACCGAGGGCCAGGCCGCGGTACCAGGCGAAAAAGCCCAGCCACATCGAGAACAGCGTGACATAGGCAAACCCCGCCCAGGCGCCGGCACTGGCCGGTTGCGAGGGCCAGCTCAGCAACATCAGCGGCGCGGTCAGCGGCAGGCTCAACACCAGCACCCAGCAGATCACCTGCTCCGCGCCCAGATCACGTGAGGCGGTGGCCCCAGCCACATAGCCCGCGGCGGCACTCAGGATGCCCAGCAGCAGCAGGCCGTCGGCCCAGCTCAGGCGACCGCCGCCGGCCCAGGCGGCAAAGGCCACGACCAGCGCGCTGCCCAGCACGGCGCAGGCCCAGAAGCCGAAGGTCGGCCGCTGGCGCAAGGCCAAGGCGGCAATGACGGCGGTGGCCAGTGGCAGCAGCCCGGTGACGACCGCGGCATGCATCGCATCGACATGGCGCAGCGCCAGCGCCAGGAACAGGGGGAAGCCGATCACCGTGCCGGCAGCGCAAAGCAGCAGCGCCGGCCACAGCCGGCGCGGCGGCCGGGCCGCACCGGTCAGGCGCAGGAAAGCGATGCTCAGCAGCGCGGCCAGCGCCGCCCGGCCAGCGGTGACGAACAGCGGCGGCAGTTGCGGTGCCTCGGCCGGACCGACGGCCAGGCGCGTCATCGGCAATGTCATCGCGAAGATGGCCACGCCCAGCAGGCCTAGCCACAGGCCGCGGCTCTCGGCTGCCGCACCAGGCACGGGCATCGACGGGGCAGGGTGGTCGGCAGACATGGCCCCAGTGTAGGGTGCCTTTGCAATACACTGACCATACAGTCTGACGTCACAGATTGCGTTCTGTACTGCTTATCCCGCCAGCACATCGAGCACCCGCCCATGAGCGCCCCCGAGACCCTGCCGCCGCCGCTGTCGCGCCAGGCCGAGCGCACGCTGGCAGAGCAGTTGGCGGCGCACTTTGCCGAGCGTATCCGCGAGCGGCTGCTGCTGGCGGGTGCGCGCCTGCCGTCGGTGCGCGAATGTGCGCGCCGCCACGGCCTGAGCCCGAGCACCGTGGTCGCGGCCTATGACCGGCTGCTGGCCGCCGGTCTGGTCGAGGCGCGGCGGCAGCGCGGCTTCTTCGTGCGCGAGGCCCAGACCGAGGTCCGCACCGGCGCCCGCCCGGGCAGCGACGGCACGCGGCTGCCGCTGCCAGTGAGCGCCACACGCTGATCCGCGGCATGTTTCCAGCCGCCGGGGGCGCTGCCGATGCCCGGGCTGGGCACGCTGCCGGCCGACTGGCTGGACCTGCCATTGCTGGCCGCGGCGCTGCACAAGGTCAGCCGCGGCGCGGACTTTGCCGACTGCTCGCTGCGCTACGGCGAGCCGGCCGGCGACACCCGACTGCGCCAGGCGCTGGCGCACAAGCTGGCCGAGGTCGGCGTGACGGCGACGGCGCAGCAGATCATCACCACCATCGGCGCGACCCAGGCGCTGGACGTGGTGACGCGCACGCTGCTGCGCGCCGGCGATGCGGTGCTGGTCGACGAACCCGGCTGGGCGGTGGAATACGCGCGGCTGGCGGCGCTGGGCATGCGCGTGCTGCCGGTGCCGCGCGGCGAGGACGGCCCGGACCTGGACGTGATGCAGCAGCTGATCGACGCGCATGCGCCGCGCCTGTACGTGACCGTGTCGGTGCTGCACAACCCCACCGGCGCGTCGCTGTCGCTGCACCGTGCACACCAGTTGCTGCGCCTGGCCGAGCAGCACGACCTGCACGTGGTCGAGGACGACACCTATGCCCACCTGGCGCCGGCACACCTGCCGCGGTTGGCCGCGCTGGACGGGCTGCAGCGCAGCTTCTACATCTCCGGTTTCTCGAAGATCCTCACGCCGAACTGGCGCGTCGGTTACCTGGCCGCACCACCGGCCTGGGTGGACCGCCTGGTCGACACCAAGCTGCTGTCGACGCTGACCTCGCCGTCGCTGACCGAACGTGCGCTGGCCCATTGCCTGGAGCAGGGCCTGCTGCGCCGCCATGTCGAGCGCGTGATGCAGCGCCTGGACGCCGCGCGCGCGCGCACTGTCATAGCCGCCGCCGACCACGGCTTTGCCTTCGCCACGCCGCCGCGCGGGCTGTTCGGCTGGGTCGATGCCGGCTGCGATACCGAGCGGCTGGCCGAAGCACTTCTCGATCAGGGCTGGCTGATCGCCCCGGGTTCACTGTTCCACGCGGTACCGCGGCCCAGCACGCTGATGCGCATCAACTTCGCAACCACGCAGGACCCCGCCTTCTGGCAGGCAATAAGGCACACATGCGGTCACATTTCGCGACGGTGAGGCGAAGACGCACAGCGTAGGATGAATGACCGCCGCGCAAGTGGTTGAAGTAGCTGCATGTTTGAATCGACCCTTCCCTTCGGCGAACCCGACCTGATGCGGGCCAGCGCCTTCAGGCGCTACCTGGATGAATCCGCGCGCAGCGGCGAGGCCGATTCGGTGGCGTCGCGACTGTCGACGCTGAGCCCGTCGCTGATGCTCGACCTGATGCGCTTCGAGCAGGACGGCCAGCAAAGCGGCGTCGTCGAGGTTCTCGCGGCCTGCATCCGCCATGCTCGCAAGCTGCTGATCCATCTGCAGACGATGGACAGGGTAGTGCCGCTGACGGTGTTTCCGGTGGAGCACCTGCTGCACTGCCCAATGCCCTTCGCTCAGTTCCTGGCGTTGCCGCTGGGCGAGCTGAGCGTGCTGCATGTCGAGCCGGCGCTGCTGCGTCCACCCGGCGACCGCGTGCAGGCGATGGTGGCCGAGCCTGCGCATTACACGGCATTGGGTCCTGCCCTGTGGGAGCTGGCACTGCGAGGCCCGCGCGCGGAACTGCTGCCCGAGATCGCCGGCCAGGCGGCCTACCGCATCTCGCCGGGTCTGAACTTGCGTCGCCTGGACCTCAGCGGCTCGATGGCCGAGGCGGTGGCCCGGCTAAAGCGCGACACGAGCAACCTGCGGGAAATGGCGCAGTGGCCCGGCTTCGACATGGAGCGTGCGATGCGCCTGCTCAACGGCCTGTACCTGCAGGGCGGGCTGATGGTCAGCCGCACGCACCCGGCCGCCACCAACGAGGGCTGGACCGGCGGCCGGTCGCAGTAGCCACCTATCAGCGCGCGGACAGCGCCTCCCAGCGCTCCAGCGAACTCGTCAGTTCGTCGTCGATCTGTGCATACCGCGCCTGCAGCTCGCCCACGCGCTGAGGTTCTTCGGTATAGAGCGAGGGGCTGGCCAGAAGGTCACCAATAGCGCGCTGCTCGGCTTCCAGCGTCTCGATGCGCGCAGGTATTTCCTGCAGCTCGCGCTGCTCCTTGAAACTAAGCTTGCGCTGCGCGGCGACGGGCGCTGCCTTGGCCGCAGCCGGCGGCGAGGCAGTTGCGGCCGCGCGCGGCTTGGCCGCAGCCAGTTGGCGCGAGCGCGCGCGCTGCATCTGCCAGTCCTCGTAGCCGCCTTCGTATTCGCGCCAAGTCCCCGGCGCGTCTTCGCCTTCCCAGGCGATCGTGCTGGTGACCACGTTGTCCAGGAAGCGCCGGTCGTGGCTGACCAGGAACACCGTGCCGGTGTAGGCCTGCAACAGCTCCTCCAGCAGCTCCAGCGTGTCGATGTCCAGGTCGTTGGTGGGCTCGTCAAGCACCAGCACGTTGGCCGGCAGCGCGAACAGGCGCGCCAGCAGCACGCGGTTACGCTCTCCCCCGGACAGCGTGCGCACCGGCGAATTGGCGCGCTCCGGGGCGAACAGGAAATCGTTCAGGTAGCTCATCACATGCTTGCGCTGGCCGTTGAACTCGATCCACTCGCTGCCCGGGCTGATGCTGTCGGCCAGCGTCGCGTCCAGGTCGAGCTTGCTGCGCATCTGGTCGAAATAGGCCACCTCGAGCCGCGTGCCCTGGCGCATCGTGCCCGAGCTGGGCTGCAGCTCGCCGAGGATCAGCTTCAGCAACGTGGTCTTGCCGGCGCCATTGGGGCCAATCAATCCGACCTTGTCGCCGCGAAGGAGGGTCGCGCTGAAGTGGCTGACGATCGGCGTGGCCCCGTATGAGAAGGACACGTCACGCAACTCGGCGACGATCCTGCCGCTGGGCACGCCGGCATCGACTTCCAGCCGCACCTGGCCCAGCGCCTCGCGCCGCTTGGCGCGCTGGGCGCGCAGACGCTGCAGCCGCTCGATGCGAGCGACGCTGCGCGTGCGCCGCGCCTCCACGCCCTTGCGGATCCACACCTCCTCCTGCGCCAGCAGCTTGTCGGCGCGGGCATTGGCCAGCGCGTCGGCAGCCAGCTGCTCTTCCTTGAGCCGTTCATACGCGCTGAAGTTGCCGGGGTAGCTGCGC
>Ga0209391_10000053_pt1 | contig 38393 bp, 26 predicted proteins | sample PPLLak3March2015_FD_187246 | JGI IMG/M metagenome (GOLD analysis project Ga0209391, IMG submission 187246) | Freshwater sediment microbial communities from Prairie Pothole Lake near Jamestown, North Dakota, USA - PPLs Lake P7 Core (1) Depth... | ecosystem: Environmental > Aquatic > Freshwater >...
GGGCGTGAGGTCCTGGGCGGCGCAGATCTCCTCGAACAGCGCCTTCTTGCGCGGGTCGAGCAGCAGGGTCAGGCGGGCGGTCTTGCTTTCGGTCCGGTTCGGCATGGCAATCGCATTGTATGCGAATCGCATGTTAATCAAATGCGACTGCGCAAGGAGAAGCGGGCGACCCTGCAAATGGGCCGCCTTGATCGCGGTCAACGGTGGCGCTCGTCGGGCGCCTAAGGTAGGCAGCGCATCCAATGAGAGGGAGACAGGCAATGTTCAGAACCAGGCTGGCAATCGCCGCTGCAATCGCGTGCTTCGCGACCGTGGCCGGCGCGCAGGACGTCACGTGGAGCAAGGACGTGGGCCCCATCGTCGCGGCGAAGTGCGGCGCGTGCCACGGGGCGAACGCTCCGGAGTTCAACGACTGGATGGCGTTGGGCGATGAGAAGCGCGGCAAGGTGGGGCCGCGCATGGACACCTATCCGCACTTCATGTCGTACGTGGTCTGGCCCGCCACCGGCGCGATGATGCGGCGGCTCGACGACGGCAAGGCGTCCGGCGGCAAGCCCGGCAACATGTATGCGTTCCTCGGTGGGAACGACGAGGAGCGCGCGAAGAACCTCGCGACCATCAAGGCGTGGCTGGGCGAGGGCGCGTGGAACACGAACCGCTGGAAGGCGCGCAAGGAAGTCCCGGGCGTGACCAAGGAACAGCTCGAGAAGATCAAGGCCAAGTACTGACGCGGCAAGCGGCAACGCCGGTCGCGGCTCGAACGCTCCGCGACCGGTGGCCCGCCGGCGTGCCGGCCCCGTGGCCGCGCGCTACTTCACCCGCATGCCCGGCTGCGCGCCGGAGTCCGGGTCGACGACATAGAGTCCCGGGTACTTCTTCTCGTCCGCGTGGCTCGCCGCCAGCACCATCCCTTCGCTGACCCCGAACTTCATCTTCCGCGGCGCGAGGTTGGCGACCAGCACGGTGAGCCGGCCGACCAGGTCCTTCGGGTCGTAAGCCGACTTGATTCCCGAGAACACGGTTCGATGCCGGCCCTCGCCGGCGTCTAGCGTCAGCTTCAGCAGCTTGTCGCTGCCTTCGACGTGGCTGGCGTCGACGATCCTGGCGACGCGCAGGTCGATCTTCGCGAAGTCGTCGATCGTGATGGTGTCGCCGATGGCCACCCCGCCCGGCAGCGGCGCCTCGGCGACTGGCGCTGCCGGCGGCTCGAACAGCGCGTCGAGCTGCTTCGCCTCGACGCGCGTCATCAGGTGCGCGTACGGGCCGATCTTCTGCGGCAGCCCTTCGGCGTCGCCCCACGTGAAGTCGCGGTCGAGCCCGAACAGTTCGCGCGCCACGCGGCTCGCGGTGCGGGGCAGCACCGGGGCCAGGCACACCGACAGCAGCTTGAACCCGTGCAGCGCGCGCGAGCAGACGTCCTGCAACTGGTCGCGCTTCGCCGGGTCCTTCGCCAGCAGCCACGGCTGCGCGGCGTCGAAGTCCTGGTTGATGCGATCGGCGATGGTCATGACCTCGCGGATGGCCTTGCCGTACTCGCGCGCCTCGATCAGCTCGGCCACCTGGTCGGCCGCCGCCCGCGCCGAGCCCGCGAGCGAACCGTTGCCCGCGTACGCGAGCTCGCCGTTGAAGTGCTTCGTGATGAAGCTCGCCGCGCGGCTGGCGATGTTGACGTACTTGCCGACGAGGTCGCTGTTGACCCGCTGCAGGAAGTCGTCCGGGTTGAAGTCGATGTCCTCGACGCGCGCGTTCAGCTTCGCGGCGATGTAGTAGCGCAGCCACTCGGCGTTCATGCCGAGCTCGAGGTACTTCAGCGGGTCGATCCCGGTGCCGCGGCTCTTGCTCATCTTCTCGCCGCTGACGGTGATGAACCCGTGCACGTGCACGTTGTCGGGCACCTTGTACGGCGCGCCGGCGAACTTCAGCATCGCCGGCCAGAACAGCGTGTGGAAGTAGATGATGTCCTTGCCGATGAAGTGGACCTGCTCGGTGCCCGGGTCCTGCAGGAAGGCCTCGAAGTCGATGCCGCTCTTCGCGCAGTACGCCTTGAAGCTGGCGAGGTAGCCGATCGGCGCGTCGAGCCAGACGTAGAAGTACTTGCCGGGAGCGTCCGGGATCGGGATGCCGAAGTAGGGCGCGTCGCGCGAGATGTCCCAGTCGCCGAGCGCCCTGTCGCCGTCGCTCGCGATCCACTCGCGCGCCTTGTTGGCGACTTCCTGCTGCAGCCGCCCGTCCTGCGTCCAGTCGCGCAGGAACTCCACGCAGCGCGCATCGGACAGCCTGAAGAAGTAGTGATCCGAGGTGCGCAACTCGGGCGTGGCGCCCGACAGCGCCGAGTACGGGTTCTTCAGGTCGGTCGGCGAGTACACCGAGCTGCAGACCTCGCAGGCGTCGCCGTACTGGTCCGGCGCGCCGCACTTCGGGCACGTGCCCTTGATGTAGCGATCGGGCAGGAACATGCCCTTGACCGGGTCGAAGAACTGCTCGACCGGCTTCGTGTACGTCAGCCCGGCGGCCCGCAGCTTGCGATAGATGTCCTGCGACAGCTCGGTGTTCTCGGGCGAGTCGGTCGAGTGCCAGTGGTCGAAGCGGATCAGGAAGCCGTCGAGGTACGGCTGGCGTCCCGCGGCGATCGCGGCGACGAACTCCTGCGGCGTCTTGCCGGCCTTGTCGGCCGCGACCATGATCGCGGCGCCGTGCGCGTCGTCGGCGCCGACGAAGTGGACCTCGTGGCCGCGCATGCGCTGGTGGCGCACCCAGATGTCGGCCTGGATGTACTCCATGATGTGGCCGATGTGGAACGGGCCGTTGGCGTACGGCAGGGCAGTCGTGACAAACAGTCGTCGTGTCATGGTTCTTCGTGGTCCCGATGTGCTGGTTCAGGACGCCGCGCGGGACGCGGCGGGGCCGTCAATGCAACGGCGGGCACATTCGGGCGAGCGCGTGGTGGCCGGCCTGGGCGTGCGTGGGCGATGGCAATGGAAGGCGGCGCATGGGGTCGGTCCGGAGAGGGGCATTCTATCAACGGGGTTGCGCTCCATTAGACTGGCGCGTTCCCGCATTGCAGCCCCGAACCGCGGCATCGCCGCAGGCAGTCACTCATGGCCATCACCGTCGAACAAGCAACTGAAGCGCTGAAGCGCGTCATCGATCCCAACACCGGCAAGGACCTCGTCAGCACGCGCTCCGCGCGCAACGTGCGCGCCGAGGGCGGCGACGTCAGCGTCGACGTCGAACTCGGCTACCCGGCCGCCAGCCAGGTCGACGGCATCCGGCGCGCCGTGATCGACGCGCTGAAGGCCGCCGGCGCGGCCAACGTCAGCGCCAACGTGACGATGAAGATCGTCGCGCACACCGTGCAGCGCGGCCTGAAGGTGCTGCCGAACGTCAAGAACATCATCGCCGTCGCCTCGGGCAAGGGCGGCGTCGGCAAGAGCACGGTGGCGGCCAACCTGGCGCTGGCGCTGTCTGCCGAAGGCGCGCGGGTCGGCGTGCTCGACGCCGACATCTACGGCCCCAGCCAGCCGACGATGCTCGGCATCTCCGGCAAGCCGGAGTCCACCGACGGCCGGACGCTGGAGCCGATGGAGAACCACGGCCTGCAGATGAGCTCGATCGGCCTGCTGATCGACGCCGACCAGCCGATGGTGTGGCGCGGCCCGATGGTCACGCAGGCGCTGCAGCAGTTGCTGGCGCAAACCAACTGGAAAGACCTCGACTACCTCGTCATCGACCTGCCGCCGGGCACCGGCGACATCCAGCTCACGCTCGCGCAGCAGGTGCCGGTGACCGGCGCCGTCATCGTGACGACGCCGCAGGACATCGCGCTGATCGACGCCAGGAAGGGACTGAAGATGTTCGAGAAGGTCGGCATCCCGATCCTCGGCATCGTCGAGAACATGGCCGTGCACGTGTGCTCGAAGTGCGGCCACGCGGAGCACATCTTCGGGGCCGAGGGCGGCGTGAAGATGGCGGAGCAGTACGGCGTCGAGCACCTCGGCAGCCTGCCGCTCGACATCCGGATCCGCGAGCAGGCGGACGCGGGCCGTCCCACCGTGGTCGCGGAGCCCGACAGCGCGATCACCGCGACCTACAAGGAGATCGCGCGCAAGGTGGCGGTGCGGATCGCCGAGAAGGCGAAGGACATGTCGCTGAAGATGCCGACCATCAAGGTGTCGAACACCTGACCCGGTCGGTGCAGGCGCGAACGAATCGATGAGACGCAGCGCCGTCATCGGTCTCGTGGGCCTGGCGTTGATCGCCGGCCTCGCCGGTTGCAGCGAAGAACCCGGGCCGCTGGTGCGCGATCACTACGCGACGCTGGAGGACTGCGCGGCCGACTGGGGGCGGCCCGGCAACTGCGACCGCGTGCAGAGTTCCGGTTACTCCGGTGGCATGGTCGTGTTCCGGGGGCCGGCGTATCCGCAGAATGCCCGCGAGTCCGCGCGTCGCGATGCCGTGGCGGCGGGCGATCGGTCCGCGGGCGCGGGATCGCTGGATTCGCCGCGAAGCGGGCGCTCGATCGGCACGGTCCGTGAACCCGCGGCGCGTGACCGCGCGCCAGGCCAGTTCCGTCCGGCTCCGCCGAATTCACCAGGCCCACCGAGTCACGCCATGCCGGGCACCGTGCCGGAAATCCTCGCAGACCTGCCGTACTTCGTCGCCCGCTTCGGCATCGTGCTGATGCTGCTTGCGCTCGGCCTGGCCGCCTACGTCGCGCTCGCCGCGCGGCGCGACATGCGGCTGGTTGCCGAGGGCAACGTCGCGGCCGCGGCCGGCATGACAGGCGCATTCGTCGGCTTCGCGCTGCCCCTGGCGAGCGCAGTGATCCGCAGCGAGGCGCTGCTCGACATGCTCGTCTGGGGCAGCGTCGCGCTGCTGGCGCAGTTGCTCGTCGTCGTGGGCCTGCGGCTGATGCTGTCCGCGCTCGTGCGGCGCATGCGCGACGGACAGGTCGCCAGCGGCGTGTTCCTCGGGGCCGTTGCCGTCGCGGTCGGTATCCTCAACGCCGCCTGCATGACGTACTGAACACTAACAGGCCCTAGAGGAACCTGCAGACATGCGCATCGAACCCTGGACGCCCGAAGCGGCGCCGCGCAACGAGGAACTCGTGAAGTCGATCGAGGCGCGCCGCGGCGGCACGCTGATCAACCTGGACCGCATGCTGCTGTGGAGCGAGCCACTCGCACGCGGCTGGAACGTCTACCTGCGGGCGCTGCGCCAGGAGATCTCGCTCGCGCCGTTCCTGCGCGAGCTGGCGATCTGCGTCGTGGCGCGGCTCACTGGCGCGCAGTACGAGTATCACCACCACGCGCCCGAGCTGAAGAAGGCCGGCGCCACCGACGCGCAGCTGGCGATCCTCGACGATCCGGACGCCGCCGCGGCGAGCCCGCTGTACGACGACCTGCAGCGCGCCGTGATCCGCTTTGCGATCGCGAGCACGCGCCACGTGCAGGTTCCGGACGCGCTGTTCGACGAACTGAAGCGCCGGTTGCCGCCGACCGAGCTGGTGGAGCTGGTGGCGACGACCGCCGCCTACAACATGGTCGCGCGGTTCCTGGTGGCGCTCGACGTGACGCCCGAGACCTGATCGAGACCGGGTCCGGGATCGAACGAGGCAACGAGGAGAGGCGATGAAGCTGCTGCGGTACGGACCGGCCGGACGCGAGAGGCCCGGCATGCTCGATGCGCAGGGACGGCTGCGCGACCTGTCGGGCGTGATCGGGCACGTCACCAGCGAACACCTGTCGGACAGGGCGCTGGCGCGGCTGAGGAAGCTCGACCCGGCGTCGCTGCCGCTGGTGCGCGGCACTCCGCGGCTCGGCGTGCCGTACCTCGGCATCAGCAAGCTGGTGGCGATCGGCCTGAACTACGCCGACCACGCCGCCGAAGCGGGCCTGGCCGCGCCGTCCGAGCCGATCGTGTTCCTGAAGGCAACGACGTGCATCAACGGTCCCTGCGACGACCTGGTCATCCCGGTGGGCTCGACCAAGACCGACTGGGAGGTCGAACTCGGCGTCGTGATCGGCACCAAGGCGCAGTACGTGCCGGAAGGCACGGCGCTCGATCACGTGGCCGGCTACTGCGTCGTCAACGACGTGTCGGAGCGCAACTTCCAGCTCGAGCGCGGCGGGCAGTGGGACCGCGGCAAGGGCTGCGACACGTTCGGCCCGATCGGGCCGTGGCTCGTCACGCGCGACGAAGTGCCCGATCCGCAGGCGCTCGACCTCTGGCTCGACGTCAACGGCGAGCCGATGCAGCGCGGCAGCACGCGCACGATGATCTTCGGCGTCGCGCACCTCGTCAGCTACGTCAGCCGCTTCATGACGCTGCTGCCGGGCGACATCATCGCGACCGGAACGCCGCCGGGCGTGGGGATGGGACGCAAGCCGCCGCGGTACCTGAAGCCGGGCGATGTCGTCACGCTCGGCGTCGCGGGCCTGGGAGAGCAGCGGCAGCGCGTGCGCGCGCACGGCTGACGCCGCGCCGCGCGTCTTTTGCCGACGCCGCAGCGCCTCAGAGCGCGTCGGCGACGAGTTCGGCGATGTCGCGCGCGGGGACCTTGTCGTTGACCTGCGCGAGGCCGTCGCCGACCATCACCGCGCAGTAGGGGCACGCGGTCGCCACCGTCGCCGGCGCCTTGGCCATCGCCTGCTCGGCGCGCAGCACGTTGATGCGCGTGCCGGTCGTCTCCTCCAGCCACATGCGGCCGCCGCCGGCGCCGCAGCACATCGCCTTGTCGCGCGCCAGATCGAACTCGAGCGGGCCGTCCTTCGACACCGCGTACAGGATGCGCCGCGGCGCGTCGTACTCGTTGTTGTGGCGCCCGAGGTAGCACGGCTCGTGGTAGATCACGCGCTCGTGGGTCGGCTTCACCTTCAGCCGCCCCGACGTGATCCAGGCGTCGATCGCCTGCGTGTGGTGCACGACGTCGTAGTGGCCGCCGAACTCGCCGAGTTCGTTCTTCAGCGCGTTGAACGCGTGCGGGTCGGTGGTTACGATGCGCTTCGCGCCGACGCCGGCGAGCTTGTCGACCAGCGCGCCGGCCAGCCCCTGGAAGACCATCTCGTTGCCGAGCCGGCGCACGCACTCGCCGGTCGAGCCTTCACCCTGGCCGAGGATGCCGATCTTCACGCCGGCCGCCTGCGCCACCTTGACGAACGCGCGCGCGATCTTCTGTCCGCGCGGATCGAACGACGAGGCCGAGCCGACGTAGTACAGGTAGTCGAGCGCGGCCACTTCGTCCGGCGTCGATACGATCGGCACGCCGAGCCCCTTGGCCCAGTCGCCGCGCGATCCGGCGTCGAGGCCCCACGGATTGCCGGCCGACTCGTACGCCTGGAACAGCTTGTTCAGTTCACCCGGGAACTCGCCTTCCATCATCACCTGCCGCTGCCGCAGGCGGAAGAACTTCGACAGGTGCTCGAGGCCGATCGGGCAGGCGACCTCGCAGTAGCCGCAGGTGGTGCATGCCCACAGCGTCTCTTCGCTGATCGGTCCGCCGATCAGCGCCGGCAGCTTGTCGCTGGCTTTGGCCTTGATGCTGTCGCCGACGTCGACGAGGTGATGCTTCACCGCGTCGTTGACCCACTTCAGCGACAGCGGCTTGCCGGTGAGGAAGGTCGGGCAGGCGTCCTTGCAGCGACCGCACTCGGTGCAGGTGAAGGCGTCAAGGCCCTCTTTCCACGTGAGGTCGAGCGCGGTCTTCGCACCGATCTTCAACTGGTCGGGATCGACGTCGTCCTCGGCGAGCGGCGCGAGGTCGACCGTGGGCACGCGGTTCAGCGGCGCGTCGCGCCCGAAGAACACGTCCGGCAGCGCGGTGACGATGTGGAAGTGCTCGCCGATCGGCAGGATCGCCAGGAAGGTGAACACGGTGAGCATCTGCACCCAGTAGAACAGGTGGTAGCCCACGTCGATGGCGGCGGGCGAGAGGCCCTGCAGCGCGGTGGCCAGCGGGCCGCCGATCCACGCCCACGCCTGCTCGTGCGCGACGCCCGCGTCGACCGGCGCCAGCTTGGCGAAGCGGAACGCGTCGAAGCCGAAGTCGGTCAGCATGATCAGCGTGATCAGGCCGAGCACCAGCACCGCCTCGCGATTGGGTTCGAGGCGGCGCGGCCGTCGCACGAAACGGCGCCAGAAGCCGAACGCCACCGCGGCCAGCACGGCGAGCTCGACGAAGTCCTTCCACGCCGTGTACGCGGCGCCGAAGGCGCCGGGTATCACCGCCTCGGGCCAGTAGCCGATCACGATGAGATGCAGCTTGCGGACCAGCAGCGTCATGAAGCCGACGAAGATCACCGCGTGCATCAGCCCGGGTCGGAAGTCGCCGGTGAGCAGCCGCGACTGGCCGATGCCCATCTTCAGCAGGCGCAGCGTCCGCTCGCCGAGTCGGTCGAAGCGGTTGTCCGGCGCGAGCGCGGCGACGATCGCCAGCTTGCGCCACGCCATCACGCCGAACGCGGCGAAGCCGGCGGCCATCAGCAACGAGATGAACAGGGGACTCATCGTGCGCCTGCGTGCGCGGGAGAGGTGACGGCCGATTGTCCGGCCGTGAACGCGTCCGGCACTGACCCCGGTCAACCCGTCGGGGCGAAAAGAAAGCCCGCGGCGGAGGCGGGCTTCCAGAGTGAAGAAGGTCAGGTTCCAGCGTGAAGAAGGTCACCTTCCGGCGCGAAGGCCGTCACGTGCCGGCGGAGATCCGGTTCTCCTTGACGATCTTCGACCAGCGCTCGACTTCCTTCTTCATGAACGCGCTGAACTCGGCGGGACCCTGGCCCGTGACCGTCATGCCCTGGGCGCCCAGTCGCTCCGCGACCGCGGGCTCCTTCAGCGCCTTCTGGATCTCGGCGTGCATCCGGTTGACGATGTCGGCCGGGGTCTTCGCGGGCGCGATCACGCCCCAGTAGGCGAGCGCCTCGAAGTTCGTGATGCCGACTTCGGCGAGCGTCGGCGTGTCGGGCAGTTGCGGGCTGCGTTTCGCGCCGGTGACGGCGATCGGCCGCACCGTGCCCGCCTTCACGTGCGGCATCGCGAGGAACACCGTGCCGATGGCGATCGGCATGTGGCCCGCGACCGTGTCGTTCATCAGCGGGCCGCCGCCGCGGTACGGCACGTGGGTCCACGACCATCCGCCCTGCTTGCCCGCCTGGATCATCGCGAGGTGGCCGAGGCTGCCGGTGCCGATCGAGCCGATGTTGATGCCCTGGACGGTGCGTGCGTCGGCCAGCATGTCCTTCGCGTTGTTGTACTTCGACTTGCTCGAAGCGACGAGCGCCATCGGGGACGTGCCGATCAGCGTCACGTGCGCGAGGTCCTTCAGCGTGTCGAACTGGATGTTCGGGATCAGGCTCGGGTTGGTGCCGTGCGTGTCGAACACGACCCCGAAGGTGTAGCCGTCGGGCGCGGCCTTGGCCACGGCTGCCGTGCCGATCGAGCCCGACGCGCCGCCGATGTTCTCGACGACCACGCTCTGGCCGAGCTGCTTCGTCAGTTGCTGCGACAGGATGCGCGCGACCTGGTCCACCGAGCCGCCCGGCGGGAAGACCGAGACCAGGCGAATCGTCTTGCCGGGCCAGGCCTGGGCCCAGGCGGGCGCGGAAGCGACGGTGGCGAGCGCGAGCAGGCACAGCGCCGCGCGGCGAATGAACGATGGCATCGGCAATCTCCTTGGTGACGCGGCGACTGGCGCACCGCTGCGCGCGATGTTAGCTCCGGCGCGGTCGGGGGACGGGCGCGCAGGGAAAGTCAGTAGACGGCGCCGCGCGCGTCGACCGGCCAGACGGCCTCGACGCGGCCGCCTCGCACCGCGACGATCCACTCGTGCAGGTTGACGGTGGGATCGATGTGACCCGGGACCAGCCGCACCTTGTCGCCGAGCGCCAGCGCGGGCCCGTCGCCGATGCGATCCAGCACGGTGTGCTCGTCCGACACGCCGCGCACCGTCCACCCCGCGAATGCCGGCTGCGCCGGTCCGGAGTCGGTCGAGAACGTCTTCAGCCCGGCGTCCAGCGTCGCGCGATCGCCGCTGGCGTCGTGCCGCCGGCTCATCACCGTGGCCAGGATGAACAGCGACTGGTCGAACCGCGGCCACAGCGGGTCCTGCTCGTTCTTCGCGTAATCGACGTCCATCAGGACGTACGAGCCCGGCTGGATCTCGGTGTACACGCCGCTCGCGGCCTCGAGGAGAAAGGTTCCGGTGCCCGCGCCGGTGACGGTGTCGCACGGCAACCCGGCGGCGGCGAGCGCGTCGCGGGTGGCCCGCGCGAGCGCGGCGGCCGACTCGATCGCCCGGCGTCGTTCGTCGACGCCGCGGCGATGCTGCGCGGATCCGAAATACGCCTGCAGGCCGCGCAGGTTCAGGCTCGGTTGCGCGGCGACCGCGCGCCCGAGCGCGACCGCCGCGCCGGGATCGGCGACGCCCGCACGGTCGTGGCCGACATCGAGCTCGATGTAGACGTCGACGCGCGCCGCCGCGCGATCGCACGCCGCGCCGAGCAGTTCGACCACCGACGCGTCGTCCACGCACACGCCGACGCGCGCGGCCGGGAAGCGCGCGGCGAGCGCGGCCAGGTTCGCGAGCTTGCGCGCGCCGACGACCTCGTTGGTCACCAGCACGTCGGCGATGCCGCCGGCGAGGAAGGGCTCGGCCTCCGAGGTCTTCTGCACGCAGACGCCGATGGCGCCCGCGGCGACCTGCCGCCGCGCGATCTCGACGCACTTGTGGCTCTTGGCGTGCGGCCGCACGCGGACGTTGCATCCGGCCACGGACTGCATCAGGCGTTCGATGTTGGCGTCGAACCGGTCGAGGTCGACGATCAGTGCCGGCGTGTCGATATCGGCCAGCGCGTCACCGGCGCGTGCGGGAATCCAGCGTTTGTCCATGGGTCGAGTCTAGCGAGCGGCGGGCGCGCCGTAGAATCACGCGCTTGCCGATCACACGACGACGGGACTCGAGTCCACATGAGCATCAAGAGCGACAAATGGATCCGCCGCATGGCGGAGAAGGGGATGATCGAGCCGTTCGAGCCCGGTCAGGTGCGGGAGAAGGACGGGCAGCGCATCGTGAGCTACGGCACGTCGAGCTACGGCTACGACATCCGTTGCGCCGACGAATTCAAGATCTTCACGAACATCAACTCCACGATCGTCGACCCGAAGGCGTTCGACCCGAACTCGTTCGTCGACATCAAGAGCGACGTCTGCATCATCCCGCCGAACTCGTTCGCGCTGGCGCGCACCGTCGAGTACTTCCGCATTCCGCGCAGCGTGCTGACGATCTGCCTGGGCAAGAGCACCTACGCGCGCTGCGGGATCATCGTCAACGTCACGCCGCTCGAGCCCGAGTGGGAAGGCCACGTGACGCTCGAGTTCTCCAACACGACGCCGCTGCCGGCGAAGATCTACGCGGGCGAAGGCTGCGCCCAGGTGCTGTTCATCGAGTCCGACGAGGTCTGCGAGACGTCGTACAGGGACCGCGGCGGCAAGTACCAGGGGCAGCGCGGGGTGACGCTTCCGCGAACCTGAGCGCGTCGCTCGCGTGCGCGATCCGCCTCGCGGATCGCGCGTGCATCACCGGTCCCCCTGCTTCGGCCGCATCGGCGGCGCCTCGCGTTCGATGGGCTTGCCGCGCTCCTGTTCCGTTGCCTGGCGCATCGCCTGCTCCTTCTGCGTCGGCTTCGGTTGCGACCGCGGCTGGGATGCCGCCACGGGCGCTGATGGCGCTGGTGCGGCGGCCGGCGGCGCGGCGCGCGGCGGCGCAGGCTGTGCCGAGGCCGGCGGCTCGGCGCGTGGAGGCGCTGCGTAGCCGGGGGCCGGGGGCGTCACGCGCGCGGCGGGCGCCGGTGCTGCGGGCGCCTGGACCCGTGGCGACGGCTGGACGGGTCGCGCGGCCGGCACCATCGGCTCCGGCTGGCGAATCGTCGGCGGCGCGCCGGGCGGGAAGCGCGGTGGCTCGGCCGGATTGATCGGCTGCGGCTGGCCCGGCGGGATCTGGTCGCTCGGCAAGTGCGGACGCGGAGTCGCGCGCGGCGGCAGCGGTGTCGCGGGCGCGGGCGACTGTGGCGCCGGCTGGACCTTGTCGAGTCCGGGCGGCTGGCGCAGCGGCGCCGGGTCGTTGCCGGGCAACGGAGGTGGCGGCGTCACGCCGCGGCCCGGCATCGGGTCGCTGGACATCGGCGGCATGACGCGCGTCGGCGGCGAACCCCGTTGCGGCTGACCGGGCGGTGGCGCCGGTGGCGCCGACGGACGCACCGCCTGCGACTTCGGCGTGCCTGGACGGCCATCGTTGTCCGAGAACCTCGGCGTCGGCGACCGCGGTGCCGGCGCCACGTTCAGCGGCGGCGGCGCGGTCGGCTTCAGTTCCTGCGGCTTCGGCGGCACGGGCAGGGCGACGCGGTGGATCGGTTCGCGGAAGCGCGGTCCCGGCACCATGGTCGCCCCCGGGCCCTGCGCGGGATCGCGTGGCGCTCCGCGCGGCGGCTGGACGATGATCGTCTGGTTGATGATCGTCGTGTAGCGCGGGCTGTGGCGATAGTGCGGCTCGAAGCGGTGCCACGGCGCGAGCGGATACCACCCGACCACAGGTGCGCCGATGCTCACCGAAACGCTGACGCCGGTGCCGACGAAGCCCACCAGCGCGGGAGCCCACACCGGCTGGCGCACGAAGCCGCCCGGCACCCAGGCCCAGCGCGGTCCGACCATCACCCAGCGCCCGTAGTGGAACGGCGCGTAGCCCCACGGCGCGAAGTCCACCCAGGTCCAGCCCCACGGGCGGATCCAGCGCCACTGGCCGAACCGGTACGGCGCCCAGCCCACCGGGACGGCGCGCGGGAACCACACCATGCCGAAGCTCGCGTCCGACGACCAGTCGCCGTGGCTGTCGAGTTCCTCGTAGCCGGTCATGTACGGCGACACGAACTGCACCGAGCGCACCTGCTGGAACTGCGCGTCGCGTTCCAGTGCCCACTGGTCGAACGCCGACACGACCGGCTGCTCGTAGCTGAAGCCGCCGCCGCCCGGGTTGACGACGACCGCCTGGCCGGGGCTGACGCCGGTCGCGTTGGCGGCCGACCGCACGGTGCCGTGACCCTCGAACACCGTGAGCCGCATCGGGCCCCGGTCGGTCGCGTCGATGCGATAGCGGCCCGGCGCGACGAGGTCGATGCGCAGGCCGGCGACCGCCACCGCGGTCGCTTCCCCGTGCTCGGGCCGCGCGAGACGGACGTTGAGCGTGCCGTACTCGAGGTCGAACACGGCCGAGGCGTAGTCGAGCTGGGTGAAGCCGCCGCGGCTGCTGGCGGCCATCCGGAAGGTGTGCGGGCCGACGCGAACCTCGTTGCGGCCGTCGCTGCCCGTGTGGAGCCCGGCGCCGGCGCTGACGACGTCGTTGACGATGGCGTCGTCCCACTGGCCGGACGCGCTGTCTTCCTCGGCGCGCCAGATCTGCGCGTCGCCATCGGCCACCGCGACGCGGCCGGCGATCAGCGGCGGCTCGCTGGCCGGGCCCTGCGCGTCGGCCGGCGTCGCCGCGGCACAGCCGGCGAGCACGAAGGCGAAGATCACTGCGAGCCAGCGTTGCATGGTCTCTCCCCGGGTCCTGTCCATGTCCCTATTAACGACCTTCCGGCGCGGGTTGTTGACCCCTGTAACACCCTGTAACACCCGCCCGCCGCCGATCGGCCCCGACCGTGCTTGCTCCGGGGTCCGGCGAGCGCCCATAATCCCGCGCTTCTTCCACGCCGTCCGGCACGACTCCCTCCCCATGCGATTCCGCTTCCCGATCGTCATCATCGACGAGGACTTCCGTTCCGAGAACGCCAGCGGACTCGGCATCCGCGCGCTGGCCAAGGCCATCGAGGCCGAGAGCGTCGAGGTGCTCGGCGTGACCAGTTTCGGCGACGTGTCGAGCTTCGCCCAGCAGCAGAGCCGCGCATCGGGCTTCATCCTGTCGGTCGACGACGAGGAACTGGCGGAAGGCAACGGCGACCGCGAGACGGTCGCGCGGCTCGTCAAGTTCGTGGCGGAGATCCGCCGACGCAACGCCGACATCCCGATCTTCCTGTACGGCGAGACGCGGACCACGCACCACCTGCCGAACGAGGTGCTGCGCGAGCTGCACGGCTTCATCCACATGTTCGAGGACACGCCGGAGTTCGTCGCCCGCTACATCATCCGGGAGGCGCGCGCGTATCTCGACACACTGGCGCCGCCGTTCTTCCGCGCGCTGGTCCACTACGCGCAGGACGGCTCCTATTCGTGGCACTGCCCCGGGCACTCCGGGGGCGTCGCGTTCCTGAAGAGTCCCGTCGGGCAGATGTTCCACCAGTTCTTCGGCGAGAACATGCTGCGCGCCGACGTCTGCAACTCGGTCGACGAACTCGGCCAGCTGCTCGACCACACCGGGCCGGTGGCGGCGAGCGAGCGCAACGCCGCGCGCATCTTCGGCGCCGACCACCTGTTCTTCGTCACCAACGGGACCTCGACGTCGAACAAGATCGTCTGGCACTACACGGTGGCGCCGGGCGATGTCGTCCTGGTCGACCGCAACTGCCACAAGTCGGTGCTGCACGCGATCACGATGACGGGCGCCATCCCGGTGTTCCTCACCCCCACGCGCAACCACTACGGAATCATCGGGCCGATTCCGCTCGAGGAGTTCCAGTGGGGCTCGATCCAGAAAAAGATCGACCAGCACCCGCTGATCAGCAAGTCCGCCGGCGGCGGCCAGCCGCGCGTGCTGACCCTGACGCAGAGCACGTACGACGGCATCATCTACAACGTCGAGACGATCAAGGCGCTGCTCGACGGCAAGGTCGACACGCTGCACTTCGACGAGGCCTGGCTGCCGCACGCTGCGTTCCACGATTTCTACCGCGACATGCACGCGATCGGCGGCCGGTCGCCGAGGTCGAGGAACCGCGAGTCGATGATGTTCTCGACGCAGTCGACGCACAAGATGCTGGCCGGCCTGTCGCAGGCGTCGCAGATCCTGATCCAGGACTCCGAGAAGGAGAAGCTCGACCGCTTCATGTTCAACGAGGCGTTCCTGATGCACACGTCGACGTCGCCGCAGTACGCGATCATCGCGTCGTGCGACGTCGCGGCCGCGATGATGGAGCCGCCGGGCGGCACGGCGCTGGTGGAGGAGTCGATCTCCGAGGCGCTCGAGTTCCGTCGCGCGATGCGCAAGGTCGACGCCGAGTACGGCGAGTCGTGGTGGTTCAAGGTGTGGGGGCCGGAGCACCTCGCGGAAGACGGCATCGGCACGCGCGACGACTGGATGCTGTCGGCCAACGACGACTGGCACGGCTTCGGCGCGATCGCGCCGGGCTTCAACATGCTCGACCCGATCAAGGCCACCGTGATCACCCCGGGCCTGAACGTCGACGGCTCGTTCTCGGACCCGGGCATGCCGGCGGCCGTGGTCACCAAGTACCTGGCCGAGCACGGGATCATCGTCGAGAAGACCGGGCTGTACTCGTTCTTCATCATGTTCACCATCGGCATCACCAAGGGCCGCTGGAACACGATGGTCACCGAGCTGCAGCAGTTCAAGGACGACTACGACAAGAACCAGCCGCTGTGGCGCGTGATGCCGGAGTTCATCCGCGGCTTCCCGCGCTACGAGAAGATGGGCCTGCGCGACCTGTGCGACGCCGTGCACGCGATCTACCGCGAAAGCGACATCGCGCGGCTCACCACCGAGATGTACCTGTCCGACATGGAGCCGGTGCTGAAGCCGGCCGACGCCTACGCGCAGATGGCGCACAGCCAGATCGACCGGGTGCCGATCGACGACCTCGAGGGCCGGGTGACCGCGGTGCTGCTGACCCCGTATCCGCCGGGCATCCCGCTGCTGATCCCGGGCGAGCGCGTCAACGGCACGATCGTGCGCTACCTGAAGTTCGCGCGCGAGCTGAACGCGCGCTTCCCGGGCTTCGGCACCGACATCCACGGGCTCGTGAAGGAAGAGAACGGCGACGGCACGCAGTACTTCCTCGACTGCGTGCGCGCCGCGTAGCGCGCGCATGCGCGAGCCAGGCGTCAACAGCCCTACAGCTTCTGGCCGCAGGCGATCGCGTAGCACTCGACCGGCTCGGACTTGCCCTTGAACGTGGCCGCGCCGAGCGCCTCGGCGCGGCAGCGGTCGCCGACGGCGAGCCGGGTCGCGGCGTCGGCCAGGATCGGGTGCCCGACCACCTTGGTGTGCGCTTCCAGCCGCGCCGCCAGGTTCACGGCATCGCCGACGCAGGTGTAGGTGGCGCGCTGCTGGGTGCCGGTGTAGCCGGCGATCACGCTGCCCGAGGCGATGCCGATGCCGATCGCCAGCGGCGGCTTGCCGGCGCGGTCGGGTTCGCGGTTGTAGAGGTCGATCAGCTCGATCATGTCGAGCGCCGCCTGCACCGCGGCTCCGCAGGGATCGGCGAGCGGCAGCGGCGCGCCGAAGATCGCCATCAGTCCGTCGCCCACCATCTGGTTGACCACGCCGCCGCGGCCGCTGATCGCATCGAACATCAGCGTGTAGTACGTGTTCAGCAGCTCGATCGTCTCTTCGGGCGGCTGCCGCTCGGCCATCGACGTGAAGCCGCGGATGTCGGAGAACATCGCGGTGGCCTGCACGCGATGACCGCCGAGCGCGAAGCCCGACGCGTCCAGGTCCTCGGCCACCTCGCGCGTCGCGAAGCGCCGCACCAGTTCCCTCTGCTGGTCGCGCAGGCGCTTCTTCTCGAGGCTCGCCCCGATGCGCGCCTTCAGCAGCACAGGGTTGACCGGCTTGTGCAGGTAGTCCTCGGCGCCCAGCTCGATGCAGCGCACGACGTTGTCGAGCCCCTCGATGGCGGAGGTGACGATCACGGGCAGGTCGCGCAGCTGGCGGTCGCTCTTCATCTCCTCCAGCACCTGGATGCCGTCCATCTCGGGCATCTCGATGTCGAGCAGCAGCAGGTCGAACGGCTCGCGCTTCAGCCGCTCGAGCGCGACGCGGCCGTTCTCCGCCAGCGCCGCCGTGTGGCCCTGCAGTTCCAGGCTGCGCGCCAGCAGCAGCCGGTTGACCTTGTTGTCGTCGACCACCAGCAGGCGCGCGCCGCGTTCAGGCATCGCGCCGCTCCCGCAGCGCCTGCGCGGCGCGCGCGTACTCCGCTTCGAGCGCCGTGAGCAGGGCATCGTCCGCCGCCGGCTCGCCCAGTCCCGCCAGCTCGATGGCGCGCGCCTGCGCGCCCAGCGCCGTTGCACCGAAGGTGTGGGCGTTGGACTTCAGCGAATGCGCGGCGCGGCGGTAGCCGTCGGCGTCCGCGGCACCGCGCGCCGCCCGCAGCTCGGCGAGCATGCCCGGCGCCTCGTGCAGGAAGGTGTCGATCAGCTCGACGACGAAGTCGGCGCCCGCGGTCGCCTGCAGTTCGGCGAAGCGGGCCGCGTCGATGGTGGCGGTCATGTCATATTCCCTTGCGTGCCTGCACGCGGTTGAGCGCCTCGACCAGTTGCTCGACGCGGATCGGCTTGGTGATGTAGTCGTCCATGCCCGCGGCCAGGCACATCTCGCGGTCGCCGGCCATGGCGTTGGCGGTCATCGCGACGATGCGCGGGCGCCCGTCCGGCGGCCACTGCGCCGTGATGCGGCGCGACGCCTCGAGGCCGTCCATCTCCGGCATCTGCACGTCCATCAGCACCACGTCGTAGGCCTGGCGTTCGACCGACTCGATCGCCTCGATGCCGTTGGACGCGAGGTCGGCGCGGTAGCCCATCTGCTGCAGGATGCGCAGGGCGAGCTTCTGGTTGACCGCGTTGTCCTCCGCCACCAGGATGCGCAGCGGATGGCGCGTGGCCATGCCGGAGTCGATGCCCGCACGCGCCGGTGCGGTGCTCGTGCGTGCGGGCCGCTGCGCCGCCAGGACGCCGACCAGCGTGTCGTACAGCTGCGACTGGCGCACCGGCTTCGACAGGTGCGCGGTGAACAGTCCCTCGGTGTCGCCCGCCTCGCGTCGGCCGAGGGAGGAGGCGAGCACCAGCGGCATCTCCGGGCGCCGGCGGCGCACCTGGCGCGCGAGTTCCACGCCGTCCATCTCCGGCATGTGCATGTCGAGCACCGCGAGGTCGTACGTCTCGCCGCCGTCGAGGCTGCGCAGCGCCTCGGCCGGCGTCTCGCACTCGCGCGCCAGCATGCCCCACTTGCTCGTCTGCAGGCTGAGCACGCGACGGTTGGTGGCGTTGTCGTCGACCACCAGGATGCGGCGCCCGTTGAGTTCCGGCTGCGTGCCGAGGAAATCGCGGCCGCGCGCTGCCGGCAGGTCCGCGACGGGCGCGTGAACGGTGAAGTGGAACGTCGAGCCGCGGCCGGGGCCGTCGCTCTCGGCCCACATGCGCCCGCCCATCAGTTCCGCCAGCCGCCGGCTGATCGCCAGGCCCAGCCCGGTGCCGCCGTACTTGCGCGTGGTCGACGAATCGGCCTGCGAGAACGACTGGAAGAGCCGGCCCATGCCCTCGGCGGTCAGCCCGATGCCGGTGTCGCGCACCGCGAAGGCAAGTTCGACTGCGCCGTCGCGCGGCGCCGACGCGGTCACCGTCAGCACCACTTCGCCGCGCTCGGTGAACTTCACGGCGTTCGCCAGCAGGTTGAGCAGGATCTGCCGCAGCCGCGTGACGTCGCCGCTGACGGCGGGCGGCACGTCCCCTTCGAAGAAGTAGGCCGTCTCGAGGTGCTTCTCGGTGGCGCGCGGCGCCACCAGGTCGAGCGCCGACTCGACGCACTCGCGCAGGTCGAACGGGTGGCGCTCGATGTCCATCCGCCCGGCCTCGATCTTCGAGAAGTCGAGGATGTCGTTGATGATGGTGAGCAGCGCGTCGCCCGAGTCGCGGATGGTTGAGGCGAAGTCGCGCTGCTCGTCGGTGAGCGGCGTGTCGAGCAGCAGGCCGCTCATGCCGATGACGGCGTTCATCGGCGTGCGGATTTCGTGGCTCATCGTGGCCAGGAACGCGCTCTTGGCCTCGTTGGCGGCTTCGGCCTGGGCGCGCGCCTCCTGCGCTTCCCTGAAGAGCCGCGCGTTCTGGATCGCGATCACGCCCTGGTCGGCGAAGGACTGCAGCAGGTCGATGTCCTTTTCCGAGAACGCGGAGGCGGCTTGCCTGGCGATCGAGATGCTGCCGATGCGCCGGCCCTCCCAGATCATCGGTGCAATCAGCAACGAATCCAACCCGGCCTTTGTCGCGAAGCGCCGAGCGAGTTCGGGCACGCCTTCGGTGGTTCGCGCTTCGGGGTAGTACAGGGGACGGCGAGAGTCGAACGCCAGCCCGAGCACGGTCCGCTCGATGGGACGCGGGTAGCCGCGCGAGAAGAATCCCTCGCTGTCGCCGTGGACCGCGCCGACCTGGACCTGCTGCCGTTCATCGACCACCAAAACCGCACCGCCGTCGCAAGGTATCAGCCGCTTGCAGCTGTCCATGATCTTTTCGAATACCGGCCTGGCGTCAGCGACCGACCCGCTGATCACCCGCAGCACTTCGGCAGTGGCGGTCTGCCGCTCCAGCGCTTCCTTGGTCTCGTTGAACAGCCGCGCGTTCTGGATGGCGATCACGGCCTGGTCGGCAAAGGTCTTCTGAAGCGCCAGCTCCTTGTTGGTCATGGGCCGCGGCGGCGTACGCATGATGTTGAGCGTGCCGATGCCACGCCCCTGCCACATCAGGGGCGCCACTGCGCCTGTGAAGTTGCCGTACTCGCGCGCGATGCCCTTCATGTACTCGGGCACCCACGGTGAGGCCAGCGTGTCTTCCCAGTACAGCGTCGAGCCCTGGTCGATCGCCATCTGGCTGAGCGTGCCCGCCGCCGGGCGTGGGTAGTTCTTCGGCGCCCACTCGGCAAAGTTGCCTCGACAGGCGTCGGCGCACAGGCGCTGCTGGTCGTCGATCAGGAACATGCCGATATCGCGTGTGTCGAACAGGCGCTCGCAGCTGTCCAGGATGCGCTCAAACACAGGGCGTGCATCGGCCATCGAGCCGCTGATGACCTGCAGCACTTCGGCGGTGGCGGTCTGCTGCTCGAGGGCCTCCTTGGTCTCGTTGAACAGGCGCACGTTCTCGATCGCCACCACGGCCTGGCGCGCGAACGTCTGCAACAGCGCGACTTCCTTGTCGGCGTACAGCCCGGTCTCGGCGCGGTTGACGGTGATCGCACCGACCACCTGCTGGTCGCGGATCATCGGCACCGACAGGCCGCTGCGGAAGCCCGCCGCTTCGCAGGCCTGCTTGAACACCGGCGCGTACTCGTCATCGGGCAGCGCCAGCAGGTCGGCGACGTTGAGCACACTGCGTGTGCGTATCGCGCGCGCGGCGATCGAGGTGCTGCTGGCCACGGGCTGCGGCCAGGCGGCGCGCAGCGCGGCACTGCCCGCTTCATTGACGCCGTGCAGGCTGGCGAGCTGCAACTGCTCGCCGTCCAGCCGCGTCACGAGGCAGAAGCGCGCCGCGGTCAACGAGGCAGCCCGCTCGGCAATGGTGTCGAACACCGGCTGCACGTCGGTCGGCGACTCGCTGATCACCTGCAGCACGTCGGAGGTGGCCGTCTGCCGCGCCAGCGCCTCCTGCGTCTCGTGGAACAGGCGCGCGTTCTGGATCGCGATCACCGCCTGGTCGGCGAAGGTCTGCAGCAGCGCAAGCTCCTTGTCGCTGAAGGCGCCGCGCGAGCGTGCCACGCCGACCACGCCGATGCCGCGTCCTTCCCACAGCATCGGTGCGAAGGCGATCGAGTGGTAGCCCAAGAGCTTGCCCATGCGACGCATCACCGGCGGGATGTCGGGCGCATGGAGCACGTCGGCGTACTGAATGGCCCGCCGCTCGGTGATCGCCAGTCCCGGCGCCGAGCCCACCACCGGCGCCGGGAAGGTGGCTTCGATCGTCTCGCGCGCCTTGCCGACATAGGCGGCCACGTGGAGCCGCTCCTGCTCATCCACCAGCAGCACGTCGAGCTCGTCGCCGCCGAACAGGATCTTGCAGCTGTCGAGGATCTTGTCGAACACCGGCTGCGTGTCGGCCACCGAGCTGCTGATCACGCGCAGGATGTCGGCCGAGGCCTTCTGCTGCTCCAGCGCCTCCTTCGTGTCGTTGAACAGCCGCACGTTCTCGATCGCGATCACCGCCTGGTCGGCGAACGTGTTCAGCAAAACGACGTCCTTTTCGCCGAAGGCGCCTGTCTTGCGTCGGAACACGGCGATCGTTCCCAGAGCGGTTCCGCCGCGCAACAGCGGCGCGAAGATCGCCGAGCGGTATCCCATCTTCAGCGACATCTGTCGCGTCCGCGGAAACTGTCCCACCGCCGTCTCGAGGTCGTCGATGTGGATCGTGCGCGCCTCCAGCACGCAGGTGCCCACGGCGCTGCTGGAGTCGAGCGGCACCGGCCCGGTGTCCATGCCGATGTTCGCCTCGACGTGCAGGACACCGTCGCGCAGCAGGCGCAGCGCGACGACGCTGTCCTCGAACAGCGATCGACAGCTTTCCACGATCGCGTCGAAGACCGGCCGCACTTCGGTCACGGACCCGCTCATCGCGGAGAGGATGCGGGCCGTCGCCGTCTGCCGCTCAAGCGCCTCCCTGGTTTCGTTGAACAGCCGCACGTTCTCGATCGCGATCACGGCCTGGTCGCGAAACGACTCGGCCAGCGTGATCGCCTTGTCGTTGAACGCGTTCGCCCGCTTGCTGCCCAGCACCAGCACGCCAACGCAGGCGTCGCCGCGCAGCAGCGGCAGGTACAGCGTCGAGTTCAGGCCCAGCTGTTCGTGTCGCACCCGCTCGTGGGCAGGAAGCTCGACCGCCGACCAGTCGCGGACGTGGAGCATGGTCCTGCTCACGATCGCGCGCGACGGGAAGTTGGCCTCCGGGTCCACCGGCATCACCGCCGACCCCGGCACCGGCGCCAGGCCGGCCGGAGTGGCCATGGCCTTCGGCGAGTAGGTGTCGCCGCTGCAGATCTGCACGATGGCGATGTCGCAGCCGAGGTGCCTGACGGCGGTGGTGACGATGGCATCGAACACCGGCTGCACGTCGGCGGGGGAACTGCTGATGACGCGCAGGATGTCGGCGCTGGCAGTCTGGTGGGCCAGCGCCTCCTGCGTCTCGTTGAACAACCGCGCGTTCTGGATCGCGATCACGGCCTGGTCGGCGAAGGACTTGAGGAGCGCGTTCTCCTTGTTCTGCAGGCCGCGGGAATCCCTGCGGAACATCGTCAACGACCCGACGCCGCGACCCTGCCACATGAGCGGCGCGACGACCACCGAGGTGCCTAGGCCGATCTCCCCCGCCGCGATTGCAGCGGGCTGCAGGCGGTCGGGATCGTTCTCGAGGTCGTGGATCTCGACCAGGTCGCCCTTGCGGATCGCCTTTTCGGTGAGCGTGCCGGCCAGCGGGCGGGGAAACGCCGCCAGGGTCCTTGCGACGATGGCGTCCGCCTTGTCTGCGCCGATCTCCGCGCGCGCGCTGGCCGTCATGCGGATCACTTCCATCGACAGTTGCCCGTCGTCCCCGACGATGCCCACCCCGAAGGTGCGCGCGTCGAACAGCCGCTCGCAGCACTCGACGATCTTCTCGAACACCGGCTTCGGGTCGGCCATCGAGCTGCCGATCACCTGCAGGACCTCGGCCGTGGCCGTCTGCCGCTCCAGCGCCTCCTTGGTCTCGTTGAACAGCCGCGCGTTCTGGATCGCGATCACGGCCTGGTCGGCGAAGGTCTGCAACATCTGCGCCTCGGCCTCGGTGAACGGGCGCAGGTCGCGGCGGAACACCATGATCGAACCGATGCCGCGCCCGTCGCTGACCATCGGCGCCTCGACCTCCGACCAGCTGTGGCCGAGCTGGCGGGCGTAGCCGCGCATGGCCGGCGGGCTGTCGGCCCCGTTGAGCGCGTCGTCGAAGCGCACGACGCGGCGCTCGCGCAGGCAGATCTCGGTGCCGGTGCCGGCCAGCGGAATCGGGAACAGCGGCCTGGCGGCTTCGGCCATGGCGCCGCGGTAGCCACTCAGGTGCAGCCGCTCGCCGTCGTCGTCGAGCGTGAGCAGGAACACTTCGTCGGTGCCGAACAGCCGCGCCGAGCTGGCCAGGATGCGCTCGAACACCGGCTGCGTGTCGGCCACCGAGCCGCTGATCGTCTGCAGCACCTCGGCGCTGGCGGTCTGGCGCTGCAGCGCGGTCTGGGTCTGGTCGAACAGCCGCGCGTTGTTCAGCGCGATCACCGCCTGCTGCGACAGGCCTTCGAGGAAGGCGAGTTCGCGTGCCTCGAAGGGCTGGCCGCCGCTGCGCCACACCGCCATCGCGCCCTGCACCTGCGCGCCCGCCTTGAGCGGCACGACCATCAGGCGCTCGTCGCGCTGCAGCGGTGTGCCGGGGATCGGGATCGCACGCGGATCGACCCCGCTGTCGTTGACGAACTCGGCGCGGCCGCTCGCTATCAGGCTGCCGATGATGCCGCGCCCCGGCTCGATGGCCGTGGCCTTGAGCGTGTCGGCCAAGTCGCCCAGCGCCACGATCGCGCGGTAGGTCTTGCCATCGGCATCGGGCAGGAAGATGGCGCTGTTCTGCGCGCCCAGCAGTTCCTTGGCGTGCGCGGCGATGCGGTCCATCACCGTGGCCAGGTCGAGCGTGGAGGAAAGGTCGCGGCCGACCTCCGACAGCGCCGACGACTCGCGTGCGTTGCGCTGCGTCTCGTCGAACAGGCGCGCATTTTCCAGCGCCAGCGCCAACGACGACGCCACGGTGGTGAGCAGGCGCACGTCGGCGTCGCCGAAGGCGTGGTCGCGCTCGTGGTTCTCGACCACCACGTAGCCGAGCAGGCGCTCCCCGGCCAGCATCGGCGCGCCGAGCAGCGAGCGCGCGCGATCGGTGCCCTTCTGCACCGGCACGCCCTCGCTCGCCTGCTCCTCGACCGAGCCGAACACGAAGGGGCGCGGTTCGGTGACACATCGATGGATGAAGCTGCCCGGGACCGGCTTGCGCGGCGGCCTGGCGGACAGCCGCACGCCGTGCTCGACGGCGTACACGTCGGTCAACTCCTGTGCGGCCTCGTCCCAGACGTGGATGCCCAGGTCGCCGCTGTCGAACACCGAGCGCAGCTTCTCGCCGACCAGCTCGACGATGCCCTGGTAGTCCAGCGAGCCGGCGATGCCCTGCTGAACGCTGTTGATCACCGCCAGTTCGCCGGCGCGCTGCTCCAACGCCGCCGTGCGCTCGGCCACCTGCCGCTCCAGGCCTTCCTGCGTGCGCAGGTTCGCCAGCGCCACCGCCGCCTGCGCGGCCAGGGTGGCGAGCAGGTCGCGGTCGCCGTCGTGCAAGCGGCCGAACAGGCCTTCGAGGTCGGCGTAGAGGTAGCCCAGCAGCTGCTGCTGAGCTACGAGCGGCGCGACGAGGCAGCCGCGCTGGTCGATGTCGTCGGCGCCCTCGGGGCCGTGGCGCACGTGGGTCTGGCGCGTGCGCCGGGCCTCGTCGAGCCAGGGCGCGATGGCCTGCAGCAGTGCATCCGGCGTTTCGCCTTCGGGCACCTGGGCGCCGGCGATGGCCGGGCCGTCGGTCGTCTCCAGCACCAGCAGCGCCCGCCGCGCGCCGAGCAGTTCGGCCACTTCCTCTATCAGGAACGCGTGCAGCGCATCGCTGCCGGCCTGCTCGTTCAGCCGCAGGCCGGTGTCCACCAGGCGCTCGATGCTCTCGCTCAGGTTGGCAGTGCCTTGCAGGTGCGCGGTGTAGCGCTCGGCGGGCAGGCCGGCTGCGCGCGCGTGCGCCACCCAGCCTTGCACCAGCTCGGCGTGTGAAGTGGGGGCGTGCAGCGCGCTGCGGCGCAGGCCCTCGTCGCCCAGCGCGGCGGTGGCCTGCACCAGCCGCGTGTAGGCGGTCTCCATGGCTTTGGCCGCCTGCGCGGCGCGGCCGTTGGTCCGAAGCGCGCACGCGTGCTGCCACCACACGTGCGCGTGCGATTCGCCGCCGCCGCCGCTGCGGCCGTGCAGCGCCTGCAGTTCGTTCACCGCCTGGGTGCTCGCGCGCAGCGCGGCGCGGCGCTGGCCGGCGCGAAGTTCGGCCTGCGTCAGCATGGCCAGCACGAGAGGACGGCCCCAGGGCGCGCCGATCTCCCGCCAGGCGCTCCAGCCATGCCGCCACGCCGCCACGCCCTGCGCCGGGCTCAGCCAGCTCGCTCCCCGCGCGCGCCAACCCAAACTGGCGATGCTGATTGAAGGCCCCGGGTCCTGTTCCCGCGCCGCGGCCAGCGCCATCTCGGCGCGCGCCACCACCTGGTCGAATGCTTCGCGCTGCCCCAGCTTGGCGTGCAGCGAGGCCACGATGTCGTAAGGGTTCAGAAGGGCCACCGGCCGCGACTGCGCCTCGCGCAGCGCGATCGACCGCTGTATCAGGCGCAGCGCGCGCCGGTGCAAGCCAAGCTGGTTGTAGGTGAGCGCGAGGTTGTGCAGCGCACTCATCTGCTGCTGCAGGTCGCCTGCGTCCTGCGCCACGCGCAGTGCCTGGTGCAGGCCGCGCACGCGCTGGGCGAGGTCGGGGTCGCTCGCGTAGAGGCTGTTGATGGCGCGACTTTCGCCACCGCGGTCGCCACTGGCACGCGCCAGCGCGATGGCCTGCTGCATCAGCGCGCGGTGCTCGGCCGCATCGTCGAGCGACATGCGCGCGGCGGCCAGCACGCGCGTCGCCTGCCCTTGCAGTGCGGTCTGCCCCAGCGCGGCAAAGAGCCGCGCGGATTCTTCAGCCGCCGCCGCGGCGTCGGCCGGCTTGCGCGCGAGGCTGGCGGCCGCCTGGCGCAACAGGGCCAGCGCGATCAGGTCGCGCCGGCGGCTGCGGCGGGCGGCGGCCACGGCGGCGGCCGCGGTGACCAGCGCCACGTCGGTGCGCTCCTGGCGCGCCTGCACGTGGGCCAGGCAGGCCAGCGCGTGCGCTTCATGGACCACCGACTTCGTCGACTTCGCGATCGCCAGCATCGCGTCGGCGTCGGCTTCGGCATCGTTGAGCCGCAGCAGGGCGAGCAGGCTGTTGAGGCGGGCGTCGAGCAACGCGAGTCGCGCGGCGGGCGCCAGGCGCGGCGCCGCCAGGGCGGCGGTGCCGGCCGCGACGGCCTGTTCGTGCAGGCCGGCGCGGGCGAAGTCCTGCACCGCGGTCGAAGCCGGTGGCTGCGGACGTGCACTCGACACGCGCGTCGCTCGGTGCAGGCTCGGACTGCGCGCGGGTTTCGCCATCCGCTTCCCTCGTTGGGCCAGGCCGGTGGCTGAGGATCAGCCACCGGCGGCCGATGGTACACAGCCGCGTCGGCATCGGGGGCAGTCCGGCTGGCTCGTGCACGCCTGCGGCGCAGCCGATACAGTCGCTCCTTGCGAAGCGCGCCGCCCCATCGGCGCACGCCACGGGAATCCAACAATGACAGAGACCCTCACCGGTTTCGCCGCCCTCGCGGTGTTCGGCTTCATGCTGGCCTTCGGCCTGCTACTGCTCTTCATGGCGCTGGTGCAGCCGATCTGGTGCGTCGTCGACTGCGCGGTGGACAACCGGCGCAACGGCGGCAACAAGGCGGTGTGGATCATCGTGCTGCTGGTCTTTTGGGGCGTGGCGAACTGGTTCTACGGCGCTTTCTCCGCCGACCGCGGCGCGCTGCGGCGGCTGACGCGGCTGGCGTGGATCTCGATCATCGTGCTGGTCGTTGCGTTCATGGCGCTGTACTTCACGCACGCCGAGTTCCGCAAGGGCATCGAGGAGGAGTGGCACAAGCGGCCGGAGTTCACGGTGCAGATGGAGGTGGCGCGGCGTGGTTGAGACGATCGACCTGCGCTCGGACACGGTCACGCGGCCGACCGCCGGCATGCGCGCCGCCATCGCCGCCGCGCCGGTGGGCGACGACCAGTACGGCGAGGATCCGACCATCAACGCGCTGCAGGAGCGCACGGCCGCGCTGCTGGCGAAGGAGGCCGCGCTCTTCCTGCCGAGCGGCACGATGGCCAACCAGGTCGCGCTGCGCGTGCTGACGCGGCCGGGCGACGAGGTCGTGGTCAGCCGCGAGAGCCATGCCGTCTGGCACGAGGCGGGCGGCTCGGCGGCCAACGCCGGCGTGCAGTTCCGCGAGATCGGCGACCGGGGGCGGTTCAGCGCCGAGGAGTTCATCGCCGCCGTCAAGCCGCGCGGGCACGCGATCTATCCGCCGACGACGCTGGTGGAAGTCGAGAACACGCACAACCGCAGCGGCGGCACCGTGTTCTCGCTGGAGGAGTGCGTCCGCATCGGCGCGGCGGCGCGCGCGCGCGGCATCGCCAGCTTCCTCGACGGCGCGCGGCTGTTTAACGCGGCCGCCGCGAGCCACCACAGCGCCGCGCAGCTGGCCGAGCCGTTCGACCTCGTCGCGATCTCGCTGTCGAAGGGACTCGGCGCGCCGGTCGGCTCGATGCTCGCCGGCCGCCGCGAGTTGATCGAACTCGCGGTGCGCTACCGGCGCATGTTCGGCGGCGCGATGCGCCAGTCCGGGCTGCTGGCCGCGGCCGGCCTGTACGCGCTGGATCACCACATGGCGCGCCTGCCCGAGGACCACGCCAATGCGCGCCTGCTGGCTGAGGCGCTGGCCGGCCATCCAGGGGTCGACCTCGACCTCGCGACGGTGCAGACCAACATCGTCGTCTTTCACCTGAAGCCCGCCGCGCCGGACGCGGCGACGGTCGTCGAGCGCGCGGCGGATCGCGGCGTGCTGCTGCTCGCGTTCGGCCCGCGCACGCTGCGCGCCGCGACCCATCTCGACGTGTCGTCCGCGCAGTGCGCGCGCGCGGGCGCCATCCTCGCCGAACTCATCTGATCGTCGTCGACCAACCGAACTGGAGGGAACTCTCATGGCCAGCAGGATCATCACGGTGTTCGGCGCCACCGGCGCCCAGGGCGGCGGCCTGGCGCGCGCGCTGCTTGCGGATCCGGCGAGTGGATTCACGGTCCGGGCCGTGACCCGCAAGCCCGACTCCGACGCCGGGCGCGCACTGGCGAAGGCCGGCGCCGAGGTCGTCGCCGCCGACCTGGACGACGCGGCCAGCGTGCAGCGGGCGATGAACGGCGCCTACGGCGCGTTCTGCGTGACGAACTTCTGGGAGCACTTCTCGCCCGGGAAGGAGCTCGCGCAGGCCGGCGCGCTGGCCGACGCCGCGGCGAAGGCGGGCGTGCAGCACGTGATCTGGTCGACGCTGGAGGACACGCGGTCGTTCTTCGCCGCCGACGGCAAGCGCATGCCGGTGCTGATGGGCAAGTACAACGTCCCGCACTTCGATGCCAAGGGCGAGGCGAATGCGCTCTTCACATCGAAGGTCCCGACAACGCTGCTCTACACGTCGTTCTACTGGGACAACCTGATCCACTTCGGCATGGGTCCGAAGAAGGGGCCGGACGGCGTGCTCGCCTTCACGCTGCCGATGGCGGACCAGCGGCTGTCCGGCATCGCCGCCGAGGACATCGGCAAGTGCGCGCTCGGCATCTTCCGCGAGGGCGCGGTGCACGTCGGCGCGTCGGTCGGCATTGCCGGCGAGCACCTGACTGGCGCGCAGATGGCGGCGGAACTGACAAAGGCGCTGGGGCAGACGGTGCGCTACAACGCCGTGACGCCGGAGCAGTACCGCGGCTTCGGGTTCCCGGGCGCCGAGGACCTCGGCAACATGTTCCAGTTTTACGCCGAGTTCGAGGACGCCTTCGTGAAGGCGCGGCCGATCGAGGTCGCGCGGCGGCTGAATCCGGAACTGCAGACCTTCGCCGCCTTCCTCGCGCGCCACAAGGATCGCATCCCGCTCGGCTGATCGGGGCGGTGCGCGTTTCCCCGGCGGGATGGTCCGCCCGGGAGTTGCTATCCTTCGCCTTCGCTGATGTAGGTCGAAGCGGGAGAGTGCATCCGGAGCCGGATGCCGCCGAAGGCGCAATCTCACCCGGAATCGCTCAGGTTCAAGAACCGCTTCGACGCTGCGACTCTGGAGAGACCGCTCGCTGCGCGCGCGGCGCCGAAGGGGCAGGGGCCGCCGTTTCTTGCGTTTGAACGGCAGCTCCCGAACTCTCAGGCAAAAGGACAGAGGGGTGCCGTTCGACAGCCGTCGGACTGCGCCCCTTTTTCTTTGGTCGGGAGTTCCATGGGCAACCGCACACCGCTGTACGACACCCACGTCGCGTCGGGCGCGAAGATCGTCGACTTCGGCGGCTGGGACATGCCGCTCAACTACGGCTCGCAGATCGAGGAGCACCACGCGGTGCGCCGCGGCGCCGGCATGTTCGACGTCTCGCACATGTGCCCGGTCGACGTGAAGGGCAGCGACGCGCGCGCGTTCCTGCGCCACCTCGTCGCCAACAACGTCGACCGCCTGACCCAGCCCGGCAAGGCGCTGTACTCGTGCATGCTGAACCCCGCCGGCGGCGTGGTCGACGACCTGATCATCTACTTCCTCGCCGACGACTGGTTCCGCGTCGTCGTCAACGCGTCGACCGCCGACAAGGACCTTGCGTGGATGGAGAAGGTGCGCAGCGAGCGCGCCTTCGCCGTCACGATCGCGCCGCGCCGCGACCTCGCGATGATCGCGATCCAGGGGCCGGACGCGCGCGCGCGGTTCTGGCAGGTGCGGCCGGCGACGCAGGCCGCCACGGAGAAACTCGGCGTGTTCTTCGCCGCCGCGGCCGGTGACCTCTTCGTGGCACGCACGGGCTACACGGGCGAGGACGGCTTCGAGGTGATGCTGCCGGCCGGCCAGGCGGCGGCGCTGTGGGCCGACCTGAAGGCCGCGGGCGTGGCCGAGGCCGGGCTGGGCGCGCGCGACACGCTGCGCCTGGAAGCGGGCATGAACCTGTACGGCAACGACATGGACGAGACGGTCTCGCCGCTGGACGCCGGGCTGGCCTGGACGGTCGACCTGAAGACCCCGCGCGAGTTCGTCGGCCGCGCCGCGCTCGAGCGGCAGGTGGCCGACGCGGGCGCGCGCAAGGCGCTCGTGGGCCTGAAGCTGCTCGACAAGGGCGTGCTGCGTTCGCACCAGAAGGTCGTCACGCCGCACGGCGAGGGCGAGATCACCAGCGGCACGTTCGCGCCGACGCTCGGCTTCTCGGTCGCGATGGCGCGCGTGCCGCAGGGCGTGAAGGCGGGCGACACGGTGCAGGTCGATGTCCGCGGCAAGCTGCTCGCCGCGCAGGTGGTCAAGATGCCCTTTGTCCGGAACGGCCGGTCCATGATTTGAGCGTCGCAGGTGTACGCGGCGCTGCGCGCCGCACGTGCACCTGCTCCGAAAAGTGTGCGGGCCGGGCTTCGGGGCGGCCGGGCGCCCGGCCCGATTACAGAGGCAACGAAAGAGCGAAGGAGAGGCGATGAAATTCCCCGCGGAACTGAAGTACACGTCGACGCACGAGTGGGTGAAGAAGGGCGATGACGGCCTGCTGTGGATCGGCATCACCGACGCCGCGCAGGACATGCTCGGCGATCTCGTCTTCGTCGGCGACGTCAAGGTCGGGCAGACGCTGAAGGCGGCCGAGACGGCCGGCGTGGTGGAGTCGGTGAAGGCGGCGTCGGACATCTATGCGCCGGTCGACGGCGAGGTGGTGGCGTTCAACGACGCCCTCGAGTCCGAACCGCAGCAGATCAACGCCGATCCGTACAGCGCGTGGATCTTCAAGATGAAGACCGCGGCGTCCATCGACGGGCTGCTCGACGCGAAGGCTTACGAGGCCCATGCCGCGGATTCGCACTAGCGCGCTCGCGCTCGCGGCGATCGCCGCGCTGCTCGCGGTCGCCGCCCCCGCGCGCGCCGCGGACGCCCCGCCCGCGTGGCTCGCCGGCTGCTGGCAGGGCGAAGCCGGGACCGCGGCGGCCAACGCGTTCGAGGCCTGGTCGGCGCCCCGCGCCGACCGCATGCTGGGGGTCAGCCAGACGCTGCGCGGCGCCGGCTCGATGTTCGAGTTCATGCGCATCGATCGCGGCGAGCGAGGACTGCGCTTCGTGGCGCAGCCCGGCGGACGCCCGCCGACCGAGTTCGCGGCCCAGCGCGTCGAAGCCCAGCGCATCGTCTTCGCGAACCCGCAGAACGACTTCCCGAAGTACATCGACTACCGCCGCGACGGCGACCGCCTCGAAGCGCGCCTGTCCGCGGCCGCGCCCGACCAGGAAGGCGCACGCGCGCTCTATGCGTTCCGCCGCGTCGCCTGCGACACCATCTTTGCTGCCCGATAAAGACACCACATGACCACGCTTGCCCAGCTCGAAAACCACGGCGAATTCCACGCGCGCCACATCGGTCCGAACGACGCCGAGATCGAGGAGATGCTGAAGGCCGTCGGCTGCGAGTCGCTCGACAGCCTCGTCGACGCCATCGTGCCGAAGTCGATCAAGCTCACGGCCCCGCTGGCGCTGCCGGGCGCGATCACCGAGGAGGAGGCGCTCGCGAAGATCCGCGGCATCGCTGCGAACAACCGCGTGTTCCGCAGCTTCATCGGGCAGGGCTACCACGGCACGCACACGCCCAAGGTCATCCTGCGCAACGTGCTCGAGAACCCCGCGTGGTACACGGCGTACACCCCGTACCAGGCCGAGATCTCGCAGGGACGGATGGAAGCGCTGATCAACTTCCAGACGATGATCGCCGACCTCACCGGCATGGAGATCGCGAACGCCTCGCTGCTGGACGAGGCCACGGCCGCGGCCGAGGCGATGACCCTCGCCAAGCGCAGCGCGAAGAACCGGAGCAACGTCTTCCTCGTCGCCGGCGACTGCCACCCGCAGACGATCGCGGTCGTGAAGACGCGCGCCGAGCCGCTCGGGCTCATCGTCAAGGTGGGCTACGTGCCCGACCTGATGAAGGAAGGCGACTACTTCGGCGTGCTGGCGCAGTACCCGTCGACGACCGGACTGATCCACGACATGCGGCCGTTCGCCGAGCAGGCGCACGCCGCCGGCGCGCTGTTCTGCGTGGCGGCCGACCTGCTGGCGCTGACGCTGCTCGAGGCGCCGGGCGCGTGGGGTGCGGACATCGTCGTCGGCAACTCGCAGCGCTTCGGCGTGCCGTTCGGTTTCGGCGGCCCGCACGCGGCGTTCATGGGCTGCAAGGACGCGTTCAAGCGCTCGATGCCGGGCCGGCTGGTCGGCGTGTCGGTCGACTCGCAGGGCAAGCCCGCGTACCGGCTGACGCTGCAGACGCGCGAGCAGCACATCCGCCGCGAGAAGGCGACGTCGAACATCTGCACCGCGCAGGTGCTGCTGGCCGTGATGGCGAGCATGTACGCCGTGTACCACGGGCCGGACGGCCTGGCGCGGATCGCGCAGCGCGTGCACCGCCTGACCGCGATCTTCGCGGAGGGGCTGAAGCGCGCCGGCCTGAAGGTCAACGGCACGTTCTTCGACACGCTGGCGGTCGCCGGCGTCGATGCCGCCGCGGTGCTCGCCGCGGCGCGAGCGCGGGGCATCAACCTGCGCGAGTTCAGTCCGCGCGACGTCGGCGAGCACGCCGCGCAGATCGTCGGCGTGGCGTTCGACGAGACGACGACCCGCGCGGACGTCGAGACGCTGTGGGACGTGTTCGGCGTGCAGGAGAACGTCGACGACCTCGATGCCGCCGTCGCGGCCGGCGAGACGGCGATCCCGGCGGCCGTGCGCCGCAAGACTCCGTACCTGACGCACCCGGTGTTCAACGCGCACCACAGCGAGCACGAGATGCTGCGCTACCTGCGCTCGCTGGCCGACAAGGACCTGGCGATGGACCGCACGATGATCCCGCTGGGCTCGTGCACGATGAAGCTCAACGCGACCAGCGAGATGATCCCGGTCACCTGGCCCGAGTTCGCGAACATCCACCCGCTCGCGCCCGCGGACCAGTCCGAGGGCTACCGGCAACTGATCGACCAGCTCGAGCAGATGCTGGTCGAGTGCACCGGCTACGACGCGGTCAGCCTGCAGCCGAACTCCGGCGCGCAGGGCGAGTACGCCGGCCTGCTCGCGATCCGCGCCTACCACCGCGCGCGCGGGGAAGGGCACCGCACCGTCTGCCTGATCCCCGAGAGCGCGCACGGCACCAACCCCGCCTCCGCGCAGATGTGCGGCATGGAGGTCGTGGTCGTGAAGACCGACCGCGACGGCAACGTCGACATCGCCGACCTGAAGGCCAAGGCGGAGCAGCACGGCGCGCAACTGGCGGCGCTGATGGTGACGTACCCCTCGACGCACGGCGTGTTCGAGGAGGCGATCGTCGAGATCTGCGACATCGTCCACCGGCACGGCGGCCAGGTGTACACCGACGGCGCCAACATGAACGCGCTGGTCGGCGTGGCCAAGCCCGGCAAGTACGGCTCGGACGTCTCGCACCTGAACCTGCACAAGACCTTCTGCATCCCGCACGGCGGCGGCGGGCCGGGCGTCGGCCCGGTGGCGGTGAAGGCGCACCTGGCGCCGTACCTGCCGGGCAAACTCGGCAGCGACAGCGACGTCGGCATGGTCAGCGCCGGCAACTTCGGCAGCGCCAGCATCCTGCCAATCTCGTGGATGTACATCACGATGATGGGCGCCGAGGGCCTGCGGCGCGCGACGCAGGTCGCGCTGCTGAACGCCAACTACGTGGCGAAGCGGCTCGCGCCGTACTACCCGACGCTGTACGCGGGCCGCAACGGGCACGTGGCGCACGAGTGCATCCTCGACCTGCGGCCGCTGAAGGACGCGAGCGGCATCGGCGCCGAGGACGTCGCCAAGCGGCTGATGGACTACGGCTTCCACGCGCCGACGCTGAGCTTCCCGGTCGCGGGCACCCTGATGGTCGAGCCGACCGAGTCGGAGCCGAAGGTGGAACTCGATCGCTTCATCGACGCGATGATCGCGATCCACGGCGAGATCGCCGCCGTGCAGGCCGGGCAGGTCGACCGCGACGACAACCCGCTGAAGAACGCGCCGCACACCGCGGCGATGGTGATGGCCGAGAACTGGGCGCACGACTACACGCGCGAGCAGGCGGCGTTCCCCGTGGCCTCGCTGAAGCGGCAGAAGTACTGGACTCCGGTCGGTCGCGTCGACAACGCGTACGGCGACAGGAACATCATGTGTTCCTGCGTGCCGCTCTCGGCCTACACCGACGACGTCACTGCCACGGCGGCCTGACCTTCGCGTGCCGGGCCTCGGACCCCGCGATCGGGGCCCGAGGCCCGTGCGCCGCCCGAGCGCGCTTGCCACGACTGCGTTGCGGTCGACGGTCTGCCGGCCCTAACGGGAACTGCGTAAGAGCCGGACCGGACACGCGATCGCGCGACGGCCGCTCGTGCCCGTCCGAGGATTTTTGGCGACCGCGGCTCGGGTAACTCCCTAGACTCCGCTTCCTCTCCGGGAGTGGAGTCAGGAATGAAGACAGTCATCCGCTATTTCGCCTGGGCGCTGCTGGTTCTCGTCGCGTTCGGGCTCGCCGCTGCGGGCGCCGCCCATCTGCTCGCGCAGCGCAAGCTGAACCGATCGGTCGAAGTGAACGTCGTGCCGGTTGCGTTCGCCAGCGACGACGCCTCGCGCGCGCGCGGCAAGTACCTGTTCCAGTCGCGCGGTTGCGGCGAGTGCCACGGCGACGATGGCGCCGGCAAGCTGCTGATCGACGATCCCGCCGGCCTGCGCGTGTGGACGCCCAACATCACGGCCGGGCCCGGCAGTGCGGTGGCGAAGTACTCGGAGGCGGACTGGGTGCGCACGATCCGCCACGGCGTGAAGCCGGACAAGCGGCCCATCCTGATCATGCCGTGCGAGGACTACAACCGCTTCACCGACGCGGATGTCGCGGCCATCGTCGCCTATGTGCGCAGCCTGCCGGCGGCGCAAGGGGAGATCGGCCGCATCGAGATGCCGCTGGTCATGAGGGCGCTGTACGCGGCCGACGTCGTTCCCGATGCGCCGCAGCGCATCGACCACGCGCTGCCGCCCGCGAAGCCGGTGGCGGAGGGGCCGACGCCGGAGCACGGCGCCTACGTGGCCAACATGTGCAAGGGCTGCCACGGCGAGACGTTCCATGGCGGCAAGATCCCCGGTTCGCCGCCGGACTGGCCCCCTGCCACCGACCTCACGTCGCCGGCGACCTACGCCGCGTACGGCGACGTCGCCAGGTTCAAGGCGATGCTGAAGAGCGGGAAGCGACCCAGCGGCGAGGCGATCAAGGTGATGCCGTTCCCGTCGCTCGCGGCGCTGAACGACACCGACGTCGAGGCGCTCTACGCCTACCTGAGGACCTTGCCGAAGGGCGTCGCCCGGCCGTGATCGCTCCGGCGCGGAGCGCCCGCCGAGGCCCCCGCGCCCGCCGTCCCGGGGGCTTGAAATCCGCGCCGCCGCTCCGAATTTGGACCGCATGAGCCGCTCGCCAAGTGGCGAGCCGGGCCTATCCAAGGAGGAGGACACAGCATGTTTGCATCGATGACGAGTCCGAACGTGTTCGGCGACTTCGATCGGCTGCGGCGGGAACTGGACGACCTGTTCGGCCTGACCGGCCTGCCCACCAGCATCCGCTCGGCCGCGCCGGGCGCCTTTCCCGCCCTGAACATCGGCCACACGCCGGCCAGCGTCGAGGTCTACGCCTTCGCGCCGGGCATCGACCCGGCCCGGATCGACGTGACGATCGACCGCGGCGTGATGACCATCGCCGGCGAGCGTCCGTCGGCGCTGCCGGGCGACGACGCCAGGGTCAACGTGTACGCCAACGAACGCTTCGCGGGCCGCTTCCGGCGGGCGATCAGCCTGCCGGACGACGTCGACCCGTCGAAGGTCGAGGCGACCTACCGCGACGGCGTGCTGCGCGTCAGCGTCGCCCGCCGCGAGTCGGCGCTGCCGAAGCGCATCACCGTGCAATGAGAGCAACAGGAGGAACCGACATGAGCGACACCATGGTGGCCGAACGGCAAGAGAATCGACAGGACGTGGGCCGTGGCGCGGGCCAGGCGCCGGCGCCCCAGCCGCAGCCGCGCGACCGTGACCAGCCGGCGATGACTCCGCGCGTCGACGTGCTCGAGGACGGGACGGGCATCACGCTCATCGCCGACCTGCCCGGCGTGTCGCGCGAAGCGCTCGACATCCACGTCGAGGGCGACTCCCTGACCATCGAAGGCCAGGTCAGCCCGGCGACGCCGGAGGCGATGGAAGCGACGTACGCCGAGGTGCGCGTCCCGCGCTACCGCCGGATGTTCACGCTCAGCCGCGAGCTCGACGGCAGCCGCATCGAGGCGCAGCTGAAGGACGGCGTGCTGCGCCTGCGGATTCCGAAGCAGGAGCACGCGCAGCCGCGGCGCGTGCAGGTCAAGGTCGCGTAAGCACCGCGGGGCGCGGGCCCGCGCCGCCGGCGCGTGCGTTGCCGCGCCGGCCCTGTTAGTGTCTCGCCGAAGGGCGGGCGGCGTTCGCCGTCCGCCCTTCTTCCTTTCCATCCATGGCCGTCAGCGTCTTCGACCTCTTCAAGATCGGCATCGGGCCGTCCAGCTCGCATACCGTCGGGCCGATGCGCGCCGCTCGATTGTTCGCGCAGCGGCTGGCGAGCGAGGGACTGGTCGAGCGCGTCGCGGCGGTCCGGGTCGAGCTGTACGGATCCCTCGGCGCCACGGGCAAGGGGCACGGCAGCGACAAGGCCGTGCTGCTCGGGCTCGAGGGCGAGGAGCCGGCCACGGTCGAGGTGGACGCGGTCCCGGCACGCCTGGCGGCGATCCGCGCAGCGCAGGGATTGCGCCTGCTCGGCGACCATCCGATCCGGTTCGTCGAGAAGGAGCACCTGCTTTTCTTCACGAAGGCGCTGCCGTTCCACGCGAACGGGCTGCGCTTCATCGGCCTCGATGCCGACGGGCGCGACGTGGCCGCGCGCACCTACTACTCGGTGGGCGGCGGCTTCGTCGTGAGCGAGGAGCTCGCGAGCGACGGCAGCGCGCAGAAGCGGATTGCGCCGGACACCACGATCCTGCCGCTGCCGTTTCACACGGGCGACGAACTGCTGGCGCAGTGCGCGGCGCGCGGCCGGTCGATCGCGCAGGTGATGCGCGCCAACGAGCGCCACTGGCGCGACGACGACGCGATCGACGCGGGCCTGCTGGAGATCTGGGGCGTGATGCAGCGCTGCGTCGAGCGCGGCCTGCGTTCCGAGGGCACGCTGCCCGGGGGCCTGAAGGTCAGGCGCCGCGCCGCCGAGTGGCATCGCAAGCTCGCGGCCGCGAGCGGCCCTAGCGACCCGCTGGCGGTGCTCGACTGGGTCAACCTGTACGCGCTGGCGGTGAACGAGGAGAACGCCGCCGGCGGCCGCGTCGTGACGGCGCCTACCAACGGCGCCGCCGGCATCGTTCCCGCGGTGCTGCACTACTACCGCCGCTTCGTCCCGGGCGCGAGCGATGCCGGTGTCGTCGACTTCCTGCTGACGGCCGGCGCCATCGGCATCCTCTACAAGGAGAACGCGTCCATCTCCGGCGCCGAGGTGGGCTGCCAGGGCGAGGTGGGCGTCGCCTGCTCGATGGCCGCGGGCGGGCTGGCGGCGGTGCTCGGCGGAACGCCGGAGCAGGTCGAGAACGCCGCCGAGATCGGCATGGAGCACCACCTCGGCCTCACCTGCGATCCGGTCGGCGGGCTCGTGCAGATCCCGTGCATCGAGCGCAACGCCGTCGCCTCCGTGCAGGCGATCAACGCGGCCCGCATGGCGCTCGCCGGCGACGGCAACCACTTCGTGTCGCTCGACCAGGTGATCAAGACGATGCGCGAGACCGGCGCCGACATGAAGACGAAGTACAAGGAAACGGCGCGCGGCGGCCTTGCGCTGAACGTCGTCGAATGCTGACGCGCGCGCGTCGCGTCGTCCTGATGGGCCTCTTCGCCATGTCCACGTTCACGCTGGCCGGCTGCATCGAGGGGTTCTTCTTCTACCCGGACTCGGCGCGCTATTCGTCGCCCGAGCAGTTCGGGCTGAAGGCCGAGGACGTGCGCCTCACGGCCTCGGACGGCACGAAGCTGCACGCCTGGTTCCTGCCGGCGGGCGGGACGGCGAAGGGGACCGTCCTGCACCTGCACGGCAATGCGGCCAACGTCAGCAACCACCTGCCGCTGGTCGCCTGGATGCCGGCGCGCGGCTACAACGTGCTGATGCTCGACTACCGCGGTTTCGGCAAGTCCGAAGGCAAGCCGACGCTCGACGGCATCGTCGAGGACGCGCTCGCCGCGCTGGCGCACCTGCGCACGCGCGCCGACATCGATCGCGACCGGCTCGTCGTATTCGGGCAGAGCATCGGCGGCGCGACCGCGCTGCGCATGCTCGCGCGCGATGCGGCCGGCGTGCGGCTGGCGATCGTCGACTCGTCGTTCCCGAGCTATCGCGGGATCGCGCGCGACGCGACCGCCGGCAGCGCGATGGCGCCGCTGGCATCGCTCGCGGCGTCGGCGCTGCCTGCCGCGGAAAAGGACCCGCTGGTCGCGCTGAAGT